>C687J26845_10000152_pt1 | contig 45352 bp, 43 predicted proteins | sample RifCSPlowO2_12_FD_26845 | JGI IMG/M metagenome (IMG submission 26845)
GGGTCCTGGTAGGCCTCGGACCACACGCATTGGCCGTCTTTGCCGGTGCGCGCCGAGCTGTACCAGGCATCGTTGTGGTAACCGGGGCCGTCGGCTTTGTTGTAATCGTCTGAGTACTCCAGTTGGCCACCGCTGCTGCGGGCCCAGAAGAAACTGCGCCGGGTGACATCGGTGCTGAAAGCATTCGGCTCCGGCCAGACGCCGCCGCCGGCAATGGCCGCATCGCCGGCATGGTTGATCATGTTCGGCAGGCTGCTCTTGAACAGCGCCTCTTCGCGGGGCAGCACCTCGGCTAGCGCCGCCATGCTGGCGGTCAGGCCTTCGATGCCGGCCAGTTGCAAGCCCAACTGGCGGACTATGGCACCGCCGGTTTGTTCGATCAGTTCGGAACTGGCGGCGACTATCAGCGGTTGCCCACGCCAGGTCATCACCGCAAAGACGGCGGCGGCAGTCAGCGCCAACAAGGCGCAACTGCCAAGCGTCAGCCGTTGGGAAAGGCGAACGGGAATTAGGGCCATGGGCTACTCCAGAGGTTATTGTTGTTATGTAACAAGCTATCGGCTGGCCGATGGCAGGCCTTTAATGGGTTGGCGCTATTGCCGCTGCTCGCACTAGGGTTCAACTGCTTGGCGCTTGAGCAAGTCGACCAATATCTGCGTCGCCGGCCCCAGGGTTTTGTCTTTGTTGGCATAGAGGGAAAACTGCGGGTGACGGCTGCCGCCTTGTTGCAGCGGTAACTCTTTGAGCAGGCCGGTGCTTAACTCACGCTCGATCAGGTGGCGCGGCAGCCAGGCAAAGCCCAAGCCGCTACTGACGAAGGTGGCGGCGGTGGGCAGGCTGCCGACGGTCCAGCGTTGCTCGGCGCCGAGCCAGCCGACATCGCGCGGTTGTGAGCGGCCGGAGTCGCGAATCACCACTTGCATGTGGTTTTCCAGATCGCTGGCGGTCAGTTCTCGTTGCAGTTGCTGCAGCGGATGCTGGGGGTGGCTGACGGCGATAAATTCGACGCTGCACAGCTCGCTGCCCAGGTAACCGGCAATGGTCAGGCCGGTAATCGCAAGGTCGGTGGCGCCTTCCAGCAGCACTTCCTCAACACCCGACAAGACTTCTTCGCGCAGGCGCACCCGGCAACCGCGACTCAGCGGCATAAAGGCGCTGAGGGCCTGCACCAGGCGGGCGGTGGGGTAGGCGGCGTCCACCACCAAGCGCACTTCGGCCTCCCAGCCTTGCTCCATGCGCAGGGCCAGCTCTTCCAGCTGGCTGGCCTGGCTGACCAGTTGCCGGGAGCGGCGCAGCAACAGGTTGCCGGCTTCGGTGAGCACCGCCTTGCGCCCCTCGATGCGTAGCAGCGGCACGCCGAGTTGCTCCTGCATGCGCCCAACCGTGTAGCTGATGGAGGATTGTGAGCGATGCAGCGCTTCGGCGGCTTGGGCAAAGCCGCCATGGTCGACCACCGCTTGCAGGGTTCGCCATTGTTCGAGGCTGACGCGGGGCGCTTTCATGCTCGCTCCTGGTGGCATTCGCGGTTCTAGAAGTTGGGCTTGAGGCTAATTCGGCTTGGCTTATAAATCAATTATTTCGATGATAATTAGCGTGTATTTGAGCTTTTTAATCGATTGATCGGGCTATAACCTTGCCTGCATCAACACCAAACAACCCCTACATGGTTTTTCGCCGAGGTGCCTAGCATGTCCCAAGTTCTGGTTATTGAAAGCAGTGCGCGTCAACAAGGTTCGGTCTCGCGTCAGCTCACCGAGCAATTTATCGCCCAGTGGCAAGCGGCCCATCCTGGGGATCAGGTGACCGTACGTGACCTGGCGCTGGAGCCGGTGCCGCATTTGGACATTAACTTGCTGGGCGGCTGGATGACCCCGGCCGAGCAGCAAAGCGAGGCCGAAAAAGCCGCCTTGGCGCGCTCTAATATCCTCAGCGCTGAGTTGCTGGCCGCCGACGTGCTGGTGCTGGCCGCACCTATGTATAACTTCGCCATCCCCAGCACCCTCAAGGCCTGGCTCGATCACGTGCTGCGCGCCGGCGTCACCTTCAAATACACCGACACCGGCCCGCAAGGTTTGTTGAGCGGCAAGCGCGCTTTCGTGCTGACCGCCCGCGGTGGCATCTATGCCGGCAGCGGCCTGGACCATCAAGAACCCTACTTGCGCCAAGCCCTGGGTTTTATTGGCATCCATGAGGTGAGCTTTATTCATGCCGAGGGCCTGAATATGGGCGGCGTGGTGGCCGAGCAGGGTTTGGCACAGGCCAAGGCGCAGCTGGTGCAGGCGGTTTGAAGCTGAACTAGCGCTTGAGCCTTGCTTAGATCGCGCTGCTGCTTGGCGCCTCAGGCCGACATCCGTAAGGGTGTCGGCCTTTTTGGTTGGGTGCCTGGCGGTTTCCCAGAACCTGGCTAACAGGTTAAGGTCGCGCCTTGCTGCCGGCGTGCTAAAGCGCTGCGCAGGGTTTTGGCGCTGCCACTAGGAGGCCGCTGTGAAGTTGTCGGGACGCGGGGTCAGTCTGTCGCTGATTGCCTCAGTATTGTTTGTGTTGATCCCAGGCTACGTGCGTGAACTGGCGCCATTGGACGGCGTGCAGGTATTTGCCCAGCGCGTGTTGTGGTCGATCCCGGCGGTGCTGTTATTGGTGCTGTTGACGCGCCAGTGGGCGGTGTTGGCGGCCGCGCTGCGGCGCTTGCGGGCTGAGCCTAAGCTGCTGGCCGCCCTGCCGCTGGCGGCGTTGCTGATGGGCGTGCAGTGGGCGCTGTTTGTCTGGGCGCCGCTGAGCGGGCGGATGCTTGAAGTGTCGCTCGGCTATTTTTTGCTGCCCTTGGCTATGGTGCTGGTCGGTCGGGTGTTTTACGGCGAGCGTTTGCGTGCGCTGCAACGTTTGGCGGTGGTGTGTGCCTTGCTTGGGGTGGTTCATGAGCTGTGGCTGACCCAGGCTTTTTCGTGGGTCACGCTGGTCGCGGCGCTGGGGTATCCGCCGTATTTTATGCTGCGCCGCTGGATGCGCCTGGATGCCTTGTCGGGCTTTGTGCTGGAGATGTTGATGCTGACGCCGGTGGCCATCTGGCTGATCATCAGCGCCGGTTTGCCGGATGCCTTCGAGCAAGCGCCACAACTGTGGTGGTTGCTGCCGGGTTTGGGGTTGCTCAGTGCGCTGGCCTTCGCGGCGATGATGACCTCAAGCCGTTTATTGCCGATGGGGCTGTTTGGTATTCTGAGTTATGTCGAGCCGGTGCTGCTGTTTGGCGTCTCGGTGCTGCTGCTGGGCGAGCACTTTAACCCAGCGCAACTCTGGACCTATCTGCCGATCTGGCTGGCGGTAGTGCTGGTGGCTTGGGACAGCGCACGGTTGCTGCGTAAGCAAGCACAGCAAGGGTTTTGAGTTTTTAGGAAAGGTGTTGGAGGGGCGCAGCATGCTGATCAATGCCGATTTACACCAGCGCGTGGTGCTCGATACGCGCAATTTGGCCTGGCAGCCCTCGCCATTGCCCGGCGTTGAGCGGCGGCCCCTGGAGCGTTGGGCGGCGGAAAGCGGCCGGGCCACCTCGATTGTGCGCTACGCCGCAGGTTCGGCGTTCAAGGCCCATGCGCATCCGGCCGGTGAGGAGATTCTGGTGCTGGAGGGGACTTTTGCTGACGAGCATGGCGTCTATCCGGCGGGCACTTGGTTGAAGAGTCCGCCGGGTAGTCAGCACGCCCCTTGTAGCCCTGAGGGCTGCTTGCTGTTCGTCAAACTTTGCCATTTGACAGCCGATGAGCAGACCCGCATCTGTATCGACACCCGCAGCGCCGCCTGGCAACAGGGGCTGGTCGATGGCCTCAGCGTATTGCCGCTCGACAGCGTAGGCAGCACCCATACCGCGCTGGTGCGTTGGGCTGCGGGCACCCAGTTCGGCGCCCATCGGCATGTTGGCGGTGAGGAAGTTCTGGTGCTGGAAGGCACTTTGCAAGACGAGTTTGCCGACTATCCCGCCGGCACCTGGCTGCGCAATCCACACGGTTCGAGTCATCGGCCGTTTTCCACCGAGGGCTGCCTGCTCTATGTGAAAGTTGGCCACCTGCCTGTTTAGGACTATTCCAAACGTACGCGATACACCTCATTGAGCGGGATCAGTTGGGCGCGGGCCAATTGCAGTGCGCTTTGCGTCAGCGGGCGCATGCCGTCGGCAATGGCCTGTTGTTCGATCTTCTGCGCCGACACCGAAGGTTCAATCATCGCCCGCAGCGCCGGGCTGACTTCCAGCAATTCATAGGCCGCCACCCGCCCGGCAAAGCCCAGGTTGCGGCAATGTTCGCAGCCGCTGCCGACATAAAACGGCTCGTCGGGGCTTAAGCCTAGTGCGCTGCGCACATGCGCCGGCACCTCCTCGGGCACCAGGCAGTGCGGGCAATTGCGCCGTACCAGCCGCTGCGCCAATACGCCGAGCAGGCTGGCATTGAGCAGATAGGGCGCGATGCCAATTTCCAGCAAGCGGGTAATAGTGGTGGCGGCGCTGTTGGTGTGCAGCGTGCTCAGGACCAAGTGGCCGGTGAGGGCGCTTTCGGTGGCCATCATGGCGGTTTCTTGGTCGCGAATTTCGCCGACCATGATCACGTCCGGGTCATGGCGCAGGATGTGGCGCAGGGCCCGGGCAAAGGTGAAGCCGATTTGCGTTTTGACCTGAATCTGGCGAATCCCATCGATCTGGTATTCGACCGGGTCTTCGACAGTGATGATGTTGACCCCGGTGCTTTTGATGTCATTCAGCGCCGCATACAGGGTGGTGCTTTTGCCTGAGCCGGTTGGGCCTGTGACCAGCACAATGCCCTGATTGTGGCTGATTAAATCGCGAAAGCGCTCGGCGTCCTGGCCGCTAAAGCCAATCTGGTCGAGGCTTTTCAAGCTTTGCCGGGTGTCCAGAATGCGGATAACGACGCTCTCGCCATGCACAGTGGGGATGACCGATAAGCGTAAGTCGATGGTGCGGTCGGTCAGTTTGACCATGTGCCGGCCGTCCTGAGGCAAGCGCCGTTCGGCGATGTTCATGCCACCGATAATCTTGATTCGGCTGACGATGGCGGCCAGGTTGCTGTGTTTGATCCGCCGGTTTTCGATCAGCACGCCATCGATGCGCAGCAAAATCGTCAAGTCATGTTCACCCGGCACCAGGTGAATATCCGAGGCGCGGCGACTAATCGCCTCCTCCAGCAGGGCATCGACAAAACGCACCGTGGGCTTGTCTTCGGCCAGCTGTTTAATCCGGTGCAGGCTCAGTGACTGTTCGGCCGCTTCGTTTTCCGGCAGCAGTTCGGCGGTGGCGCCGCCGTAGCTGCGATTGATCGCCTGCTCCACATCCAAGGTGCTGGCCAGCACTGTCTCGACGTTCTTGCCGGTGACAAAACCGAGCAGGTTCAATAGCTCGCAATGGGTTGGATCGGCCGAGGCGACAATCAGGCGCTCACCATCGAGCATCAGCGGCATGACCAAATAACGGCGCGCCAAACTCTCAGGCAGCAACTTCAGCACGGCGGGTTGAATGTCGAAATTCTCCAGGTTGACCTGGGCGATGCCCAACTGCTGCGCCAAGGTCAGGTTTAGCCGCTCGGCGCTGATCATTTGCAGTTCCAGCAGCACCTGGCCAAGGCGTCCGAAATCGGGGTGTTCATGCTGGTAGCAGAGGGCGGTTTCTAACTGCGTCGGGGTTATTACGTGACTCTCAAGCAGTAAGTTACCCAGAGAAATTCCGAGTGGCGTCAAACAGGGGTGATCTTGTAAATAATGTTGCAGCTCACTGCTGTTTTTGAATGCAAGGGACATCGCGCCAGCCTCTGATGATCTTTCGATCAGTGTAGCTGGCGGCACAATGCCATTGCTGCGCTGGGTCAGTGTGGGGCAGGGTTTAGCGCAATACGTCGCGCATGATTTCGCGGACTATCCCGGTGGTGATGTTGATCAGCGCGGCATCGGTGCCGACCTGGCGCCACTCGTAGCCCTGGTAGTAAGGCAGCTGGCGGGCAAAGTCGGGATCGAGTTTTTTCGCGATACCGGGTGGCAGGGGTTTGCCGCGGGCCAGATTTTTCCGAATACCGGGCGGCAATGCGTCTACCTGGCCGTACTGGCCGCTGTGGTCAGTGAAAATTCGCAAAATCCGGTCCAGATCATCGTCGTAGCGCCGCTGGAAATACTCATCGTCGTCGTAGTTGCCATGGCTGGCGTTGGCGGCCTTGCTGTTGTTTTGCGCTTTCGAGTTGCCGCTTTGGCCGCTTTGGCCGCTTTGGCTGTTGTTCGCTTTGCCGTTCTGGCCGTTGTTTTGGTTATTTTTAGCGTTGCCGGGATCGGCCAGTAACAAGCTGCTGCTCAGCAAGGCGGCCAGGCAGGTGGCGCCGAGCAGTGAGTGACGGGTTACGGACATGGTGTGACTCCTTGGAGGGGCTTGGCATTAATCTAGGTTATGTGCAGGTGTTTAAACAGTCTAGTGCCCCCCGACTGTGCCGCTTAGGCAGAAATCCCCGGCCTCGCAACGGCATCCGGGTTATCCTATGCAGTTGATTCTGTGATTTTTTTGAGGTGTTGCCCGTGTTTGCCCAATTCGCCCTGCATGAACGTCTGCTGAAAGCCGTGGCCGAGCTTAACTTTGTCCAGCCAACCCCGGTACAAGCAGCGGCCATTGGGCCAGCGCTGGAAGGACGCGACCTGCGGGTGACGGCGAAAACCGGCAGCGGCAAGACTGCCGCCTTCGTCCTGCCGCTGTTGAATAAACTGATGGGCCCCTCCATGCAGCGCGTGACCATTCGCGCGCTGATTTTGCTGCCGACCCGTGAGTTGGCCCAGCAAACCCTGAAAGAAGTTGAACGGTTTTCCCAGTTCACCTTTATCAAGTCGGGGATCATTACCGGCGGTGAAGACTTCAAGGTCCAGGCCGCCATGCTGCGCAAGGTGCCGGATATTTTGATCGGCACTCCGGGGCGGATGCTCGAGCAGTTGAATGCCGGCAACCTCAAACTGAATGACGTCGAAGTGCTGATCCTCGACGAAGCCGACCGCATGCTCGACATGGGCTTTGCCGAAGACGTGCAGCGGCTGGCCGGCGAGTGCTGCAACCGCACGCAAACCATGCTGTTCTCGGCCACCACCGGCGGCGCCGGTTTGCGTGAGATGGTCGGCAGCGTGCTGCGTGACCCGCTGCACCTGCAGCTCAACAGCGTTAGCCAGTTGAATGAAGGCACCCGTCAGCAAATCATCACCACCGACCATAACCACCACAAAGAGCGCGTGGTTGACTGGCTGTTGGCCAACGAGACCTATCAAAAGGCGATCATCTTCACCAACACCAAGGTGCAGGCCGATCGCCTGTACGGCAAGTTGGTGGCCGCCGACTACAAGGTGTTCGTGCTGCACGGCGACAAAGACCAGAAGGACCGCAAGCTGGCCATCGACCGCATGAAGCAGGGCGGGGCGAAAATTCTGGTGGCCACCGATGTCGCCGCCCGCGGCCTGGATGTCGAAGGCCTGGACCTGGTGATCAACTTCGATATGCCGCGCAGTGGCGACGACTACGTGCACCGTATCGGTCGCACCGGCCGCAATGGCGCCGAAGGCTTGGCGATCTCGTTGATCTGCCACAGCGACTGGAGCCTGATGTCGAGCATCGAGCGCTACCTCAAGCAGCGTTTCGAGCGGCGCAACATCAAGGATGTCAAAGGCATTTACCAGGGTCCGAAAAACCTTAAAGCCTCGGGTAAAGCAGTGGGCGTGAAGAAGAAGAAAACCCCTGCCGAGAAAAAAGCCGCGGCGAAAAAAGTCAGCGCCAAGCCGAACAAACGCAAATCGATTAACCGTCCGCAACCCGATGCTCCGGCCTTGGTCAGCCACGACGGCCTGGCGCCGCTCAAGCGCAAAAAGCCGGCGACTGAAGCGGGCGCCTAATTGGCTTAACGCTAACCTGAGTGCCACTGCGGCGCGGGTCGGACTGTTCAGTCTGACCCGCGCCGCAGTCGTTTCTGGCCCTGTTCCCCGTACCGGCAGATCCCGCTCGACTCCCCGTACAGCAACAATCCTGAGCTCACTATTTACCCGTGCACCCTGCGTGGCACTTTGCCGTGGCCGGCGTCTTGGTCGTAAACCGACAGGGTGGTGACGCAATCAGCAAGCCTCGGGTCGCTATCGTCATCGGTGGGCTGTAACCGCTTTGTTACGTTCGAGTGCGAAAGTTCGCGGTCTTGCGTTTCATTCAGCACTTACAGGAGTAACCCTCGATGAAGTTTGCACAAAAACTGCTGGCCAGCGTGCTTTGGTTGGGCCTTAGCGCTCAGGCCATGGCGACTGAATTGAGTCACTGGCCTACGCCCGTGGCCGAGCAATTGCACAGCATGATCAAGGCGAATGCCAACCAGGGCAATTACGCCGTATTCGACATGGACAACACCAGCTATCGCTATGACCTGGAAGAAGCGCTGCTGCCGTTTCTGGAAATGCAGGGGGTGCTGACTCGTGAGAAACTCGACCCCTCCTTGAAGCTGATGCCGTTCAAGGACGTCAACGGCAACAAGGAAAGCCTCAACAGTTACTACTACCGCCTCTGTGAACTCGACGACATGGTTTGCTACCCCTGGGTGGCGCAAGTGTTCTCAGGCTTTACCCTGGCCGAGCTTAAGGTCCATGTGGATGCACTGATGGCCTACGGCAAGCCGGTGCCCAGCACTTACTACGAAGGCGATGTGGTCAAGACCATCGAGATCAACCCGCCGAAGATTTTCAGCGGGCAAAAAGAACTGATGAATCTGCTGACGGAAAACGGCATCGAGGTCTACATCATCAGCGCCGCCCACGAAGAACTGGTGCGCATGGTGGCGGCTGATCCCAAGTACGGTTACAACGTCAAACCGCAGAACGTCATAGGCGTGACCACCTTGCTGAAAGACCGCAAGAGCGGCGCGCTGACCACTGCGCGCAAACAGATCATCGCCGGTAACTACGACCAGAAGGCCAACCTTGGCCTGGAACTCACCCCTTACCTGTGGACCCCCGCGACCTGGATGGCCGGCAAGCAAGCGGCAATTCTGACCTATATCAATGAGTGGAAAAAACCCGTGCTGGTGGCCGGCGATACACCCAGCAGCGACGGCTTTATGCTGTTTCACAGCGTCGATGTGAACAAGGGTGGGATTCATTTGTGGGTCAATCGCAAGGCCAAGTACATGGACCAGATCAATGCCATGATCAAGAAAAACAGCGCCGCGCAGCTTGAGCTTGGCCTGCCGGTAACTGCTGACAAGAACTGGCTGATCGTTACCCCGGAGCAGATTCAATAAGTCAGGTTTAGTTTTACAGACAGCGGTTTCAGGCCCTGTTTTGTAGGGTGGCTTTAGCCCACCAGTGCTAGATAGGAGCCTTGGTGGGCTAAAGCCCACCCTACGTTTTGCGCTCGACACGTAACTGGTACAGAGCCAAATAAAAAGGGTCGGCGCAGTAACTGCACCGGCCCTTTTTATTGCTCACGGTTTGACTCTTGCCCAGCCACCTTCGGCGCTTTCGGTGAGTCGCGCTGGCATCTCTGGACGCTGCATCGCGAGGCGTCGGCTGTTAATCTTTGAGCATTAAATTCTGCGCGCCTTTTGGCGCTGAGTCGCTGCTCGGGAGTCGCCGGTGAAGTCCATTTCTAAAGTCCTTTGTGTGTTGCTGGCGGCTTTGCCGGTCACGGCATTTGCCTGGTCCAATCATTCGCTTGGCACTGCCTTGGCCCTGCGTGATTTACCGGCGCTCAAGCAAGCTGCTGCGGTTCAGCTTGAGCCACTGGAGGATTTTTTGCGCAGTGAAAGCGCCGGCTTGCAGGCCTTGCTTGATCAGCAAGAGGCTTTTGCGCTGGCCAACTTCCCCGGTTATCCCGAGCGACCAGCCGCGTTGCGCTGGCAGGGCGAGAGTGAAGGCTCGCGGCAGACGGCGTTTCTCAAGGCGCTGCGGGTGAGCCCCGAAATCAAGCTGGCCAACTTCGTGCAGGCCTTGCCCGGCTATCCGGCTGAGGGTCGTACGCACTTGAATGCGCAAGAGGTGATGGTCTACAAAAAGCTCAGCATCTGGGACGAATGGCGTTTTCTGGCAGTCGCTGCCGGTGAGCCACTGAGCCCAGTGCAGGTGGTGGCCAGCGCTGCCGATGAACCCGATTACGGTCACGACATCAATCTGTTCAGCGATAACCCGGGCGATGTCGGGGCTCAGTACAACTTCGGCCCGCAACCCTTTGGAGATGCGCGCTTTGAGTATTCCTCCCAGGCGCCGTTTCACATTGGTTATTACCACGACGACGCCATCATCTTCGCCGCCGGCCCCTTTCTGACCCGCACCTATCCCGAGTGGCGCGCCTATCAGTATTTTGGCCTGGCCCGTTACGCCTTTGAGCATGGTCATCCGTACTGGGGCTATCGCTTTATGGGCTGGGGCCTGCATTACATCCAGGACCTGACCCAGCCCTATCACGCCAAAGTCTTGCCCGGGGTGGCGACCAGCAGCCTGATCTGGACCGCGGCCAAAGATGCGGCGGGCTTTGGCGAGGATAAAAAAGCGGCGATTGAGCAGGTGGCGACCCGCCACACCGAGATTGAAAAGTACCAACTCAAATGGCTGCAGCAATTATTGCATGACGGCGAAAACGCCAGCCCGCTGCTGCAGGCCTATGCCGACACCCGTAAAGACGGCAATTACCCAGCCTTTGACAGTAGTTATTTACGCAACGTGGTATCGGCGCAGTCGTTTGCCCGCGCCGACCAACTGGATGCCTTGGTAGGCCAGGCACTTGCGGCAGCCCCCGCGACCGAGGGCTTTAGCCAAGGCAATCAATTGGCTGCAGAAGCTGCGCCCAGCGCCGAATTGAGCGCCTTGCTGATTGAACTGATCGGTAACTTTGGCGCCCATAGCCGCAATGCGGTGAGTGGCACCTTGTTGCCAATAAACCCTGCGCCGCCCGCTGCCCAAACACCATAGGGTGGCAGATCTCGCTATGCTCTAGGCTGTATTGAAGCGTGGGGAGTGGCTATGCGGTTTTTGTTGTTGGTGCTGGCATGGGGCTTTTGCCTACCGAGCTTCGCGGCAGAAACCTTGCGCATGGGTTTTGGTAGCAACAAGCCGCCCTATGTGTTTGAAAACGAGCAGCGCGGGCTGGAGTACGAGATAGTCGTCGCAGCCCTCAAAAGTGCCGGCTTTCAAGTGCTACAGCCTTACTATGCGCCGATGGAACGTCTGCATCTGCGCCTCAAGCGTGGCGAGTTGGACGGCATTGCCACCACCCAAGACGACGGCGGCGCGGCCTTCTATTCGGATGTTTATATCGAATATCAGAATGTTGCGGTGGCACTGGCTAAGCGGCAGCTACAAATCAACAGTGTCGCGGACCTTGCCGGTTACTCCATCAGCAGCTTCCAGCGCTCCCGGTTTTTTTTCGGCCCCGAGTTTCAGACGATGGCCGAACACAACCCACGCTACCGCGAAGAGCCGCGGCAGATTAACCGCAACCGCTTGTTGTATGCCGGACGCATTGATCTGGTGATCGCGGATCGGCGGATTTTTCGCTACTTCAATACCCTCGTGGGCGATCAAGTCGATGTCAGTCAGCCGGTCACCCTCTATCCACTGTTTCCAGTCACGCCTTATCAGATGGGCTTTCGTCTGGCGGTTCAACGCGACAGGTTCAATCAGGGCTTGAAGGCGATTCGTGCGAGCGGTGAGTACCAGCAGATCGAGCAGCGCTACGCGGATTACTAAGGGTTTTTCCCGAGTCTATTGCCCTGTGTGGCGGCCGTAGCCCAAAGCTTTAGCGAGGCCAAACAGCCGGCCGCTGAAACCGCGCCAAGCGCCGAGCGCATCCGGTAGCAGTGCTGAATGGCAACAAAGCCAATAGGCAAAGGCAACCTCAGCTGGCTATGATCGCAGGCCATGACACCCTCATTTCAGAATCGCCAATCCTGCCCACCCGGCGCCTGCATCTGCGGGCGTGACGGCTTGCTGGACAACCCAGACGCCGATCTGCGCTTCCTGCGTCTGACCCGCCCCGAGGAAAAACGCCTGCTCGAACGGCTGGAAAATATCGACAGCCTGAGCGACCTCGAGCGTCTGCAGCAACGCATGCACGAGCAACTCGGCATCCGCCTGCAAGTCGCCCCCGGCCGTAACGAGGTGCGCAGCATGCGCGGCATCGCCGTGGACATCGACCCTCTGCCCGGCCTGTGCCGCAAAACCCGCCAAGCTATCCAGGCCGCCATTCGCCGCGGACTGGAGAAACGTCCGGAGATCGCTTATCGGTTGCTGGATGCTCATGATTTGTTTCGCGAGGGGTGAGGCGGGGTTGTGGAGGGTAGTTATTGCTCAGAAACGGACGCCCTTCCCAGGCGCTTCATGCCATCGGTTAGAGGCCGGTCCGGCCTGGTAGCGTGCTGGCAGAGCCGGACTGAGCTGATGGGTCAATGCGCCTGGGTGGTGAATTAGAACAAAGCACTCACCAGTCCAGGAGTTGGTGCCGAGCGCTCAGATGCAAGAATTAAATTGTCTCTTTCAGCGTCCTGATCCGGGCAGTGAGATCGGTCTCTAACTGCTGCACTCCTTGATCGTTGCCTAAATAGCGGATGTGTCGAAGGTGGGCGATATCGAAAGGAATATCTGCTGGGTTCTGAGTGATAATTACCACTTCTTTGCCCAAGGCATGGGCTATGCCCATCTCGTAGAAAACATTCGCGTTCTTCCCAGTGCAATCGCATACGACGATTGCAGCCTGATCGATGAGGGCAACAACATCTTGGATAATCGCGGGATAATCCCAGCGATTGTCTGCTCTGCCGCTTTGCATCCCGTTCGCTGTCGCCGCGCGCTGAATCGCTTCCCATGCTGCGTTAAATCCAGCAAAGGGCATCATTGCAGACAAAAGATCGGGATTCACTCGCTGTGGTGTTTCTAGTTGGAAAACGGTTGGTTGTCGGACTGGCTGACGCCATTCTGCCATTAGCACTCGGAATAGGTCGGCGTCCTGTATTGCCCAGTGGCTATGCTCGAATGGACCGAAGCCTTTTCGCGGAATGTGAATGCCAAGCGCGGGGGCGAGAGCAATCAGATCATTTTGAGGAATGGGTGGGATATCTGGGTCATATCGGTACTCGACAACGACATTTCCCCCTTGTACCCGAGAATTCGTTATCTCACCCACACGGGCGAACTGGTCAGCGCCATCGCCGCGTGTCTCCGGAGCGAAGATTGCCGGGATTGTCCGCATCCGATCAAAATTTGGCAGGTTTCCAGTTTTCCAGTCTGGTTCTTGCTCTCGCTCGATGTAGATACGTCCAAGAGATACATCATCTCGGCGGCCGTTCCATCCCCCCGCCATAACCAATAAATTGAACATGAAATCCATTCCTGTGTGAGAAAGTCAGCAAGTAGCCTGAGCATATGCCCGGTGGGAAATGCTTCGCAGTTTCCCACCCTACGCAATCTCGGGAGTTTTGTAGGGTGGACAACCTTTACTTGTCCACCAGCTTCTGCAGCAGGCTCAGACCAACAGCGCTGCCCCTTAATCGAGCCTATAGCTGGCCAGCTCCAGTGGTGTCAGCAGGCGCAGGTTTTTCGGGTCGATCGACTGCATGTCGGCCGCCAGGCTGCTGGGGATGTTCATTTCTTTGAAGTAGGCGGCGGGGCTGTAGCGCGAAGCATTGCCGGCCTGGTTGGCCAGGGCGGAGTCACCATTGGCGAAGTAGGGGCGGTGGATGCCGACATAGCCGCGCACGGTTTTGTCGCGGCCGGCGGCCAGCAGGTAGACGCAGCTGCCTTGGCACACGGCGCTGACCGGCACCAGGGTGTCGAAGCCGGCTTCACGCAGCAATCGACCCATCTTGATGGCTTCCGGCACGCTGCCGCCGATGTTGTCCAGCAGCGCGAGCTTCTTGGCATATTTGCCGGGGTTGGCCGTGAGGCCTTTGAGCAGGGCTTCGTAGTCGCCGGGGGCAATGTCTTCCGAGACGCTGACGGCGAGGATGCGTCCGGCGCTTTTGTGCTGCACGGCCTGCACCTCAACCTTGCCAATGGCCGCCGCCGAGGCAAACAGGCTGATGCACAGCAGGGTGGCGCGGATAGCTTTACGGCTCATAAAACAGGCACGTCCTACACAGGTGGTTGGCGGTCAATGCGCAGGCGCTGGCGGGCGACTTAGAACTTTTCTTTCGGGCCCAGATAGCGCCATTCACCCAGTGGCAGTTTGGCCATTGGCACGCCGCCGATGCGGATGCGCTTGAGGTTGATGACCTTCAAACCAACGGCTTCGCACATATGGCGAATCTGCCCCGGCAGCGGGTTTTTCAGGGCGAAGCGCAGGCGGGTTTCGTTCTGCCAGCTGACCTTGCAAGGCATCAGCGGTTTGCCGCGAAAGTTCAGGCCGTGGGCCAGGCGCTTGAGGCCGTGGGACACCAGCTCGCCGCTGACTTCGACGATGAACTCTTGCTCAAGCTTGTTGATGTCTTCGTTGAGCTTGCGCGACACGCTGAAGTTTTGCGTGAACACCTGCAGGCCGCAGGCATCGGTGTCCAGCGGCAGGCACAGGGTCAGGCGCTCAAAGTGCCGTTGCAGTGGGCGAATGGCCGACAGGTCGGCGGCTGCCTGGGTTTCCTTGCGCAGCAGTTTTAAGGCGTCGTCGGCGACCATGCCCACCGGCTTGTGCACTATCAGGGTGATCGGTTCTTGCTGGGTGAGCACCGCGTCCGGGTGCAGGACGACCAACTGCTGCTCGACCTTGAATTGCGGCTCTTCAATGACCTGGCCGTCCACCGTGACCCAGCCACCTTCGATATAGAGCTCGGCTTCGCGGCGCGAGCAGCCTACTTGTTCGGCCAGGCGTTTGGAGAGGCGAATCGGATCAGTCATGCTGGTGGCCGCAAATTGGGGGGAGCTGCATTGTAATCGCCAGCGCCAGCTTGTGCGCAGCAATAGTGCTTGGCGGCGGCGTGAAAGTGCTTGGCCGCGCGCCATCGGTACAGTTAATCGGCAAATTGCCGCGCCACTGTTGCTGGGCGCTCGCCAGTGGCCTTCGTATACTGGTCGGCTACATAAGGAGATGGTTGTGTCGCAGGCAAAAGCGCAAGTGCAGGCAATGCTGTGTTTGGTGGTGGCGATGGCCCTGTGGGGCTCCTCGTTTATCGCCCTGAAGCTGGCCTTTAGCGAATTACCGCCGTTGTGGGTGATTTTTGCCCGTATGGCGCTGGGCAGTCTGGTGTTTTTACTGGCCTGGCGTTGGCGTGGACGGCTGGACTATCGCGCCGGCGACTGGAAGTACCTGCTTGGGCTGGCGGTGTGCGAGCCCTGTTTGTATTTCGTGTTTGAGGCCATTGCCCTGCAAAACACCAGCGCCGCCCAGGCCGGGATGATTACCGCCTTATTGCCCTTGCTGGTGGCGATGGGCGCTTTTGTGTTTTTGCGCGAGCGGATCAGCCGCACCTGCCTGGCCGGATTTGTGTTGGCGGTGGTGGGCGCGGTGTGGCTGAGCGTCGGCGGGGTGGCCGATGCCCATGGGCCGGCGCCGCTACTGGGGAATTTTTTCGAGTTCCTCGCCATGCTCTGCGCCATGGGTTACACCCTGACACTGAAGTTCTTGTCCGAGCGTTATTCGGCGTTTTTACTGACGGCCATGCAGGCTTTTGTTGGCGCGTTGTTCTTTTTGCCCGTGGCGCTGTGGAGCGCGCCGCTGCCCACGGTCATCAGTGCCCAGGGCTTGGGCGCCGTGGTCTATCTCGGCTTGGTGGTGACGGTCGGCGCCTATGGCCTGTACAACTTTGCCGTGAGCCGGCTGCCCGCCAGTCAGGCCTCGGCCTTCGTCAATTTGATTCCGCTGTTTACCTTGTTGTTTGCGGTAGTGCTGCTGGGCGAGCGGTTGACCGGCCAGCAAGTGTTCGGTGCGCTCCTGGTGTTTGCCGGCGTGGCACTGAGCCAATGGCGCAGCCGAGTGCCCGCGCCGGTGGCGGGCATTTTGGATTGAGGTTGCAGGTCGATTTTGTAGGGTGGGCTTCAGCCCACCGCCGCGGGATAAGGGACTTGGTAGGCTGAAGCCCACCCTACGTTTTGCTGCAATCGCGATCCGGGTGGGGTCAGAGACCGATGGCGCGTAAATCCAACTTGCCGTCTTTTAGCGGCGGACACCAGAAGTAGCTGCCGGTCAGGGGCCGGGTGAACTGGAACAGGCCATCAACAATGCCGTCTTCGGCACCGACCATGCGCTTGAGTTGCGCCTCGAACGCCGCCACCGAACAACCAAAGGCGCTGAACATAAAACCGGCTTGGCCGGCGTTGGCCCAGGGCATCGAACGGCGCAGCACGAAGGCTTCGGGTTCGAAGCTTTCTTGGGCGGTGCGCTTGACGTGGGCCGACTCGGGAGCGTCGTCGAGTTCTTCGTTATCGCTCTTGCGCCGGCCGATGGCGTGATCCTGGGCCTGGTCGGACATGGCCTCAAAGGCGGGCAGGTCATGCAACCATTGCTGCAGGGCGACAAAGCTGCCGCCATCCAGGCCCGCGCCTCGATCCTTAACAATGGCCGCGGTCAGCGCCGCCATCCCGACCGGGTTTTCGGTGCCGTCTTCATAGCCGGTTAGATCTAGGCCGGTTTTGTACTTGAAGGCCTCGACCTGTTGCTCCAGCACAAAGGCGCCGGCCAGGGCCTGCTCAATGTGGCGCGTCAGGTGAATCAGTTCGCCGCGCTCATCCTCCCGCAGCCAGCAACACAGGGCGCTGGGGGTGGCCGGAATATCGCAGCCGGGCAAGGCGTAGCTGGGGAAATCATGCAGGCCATCAATTGAGTGACCAAGAGCGAGCACCAACGACTGGCCCAGACCGACCACGACGCGCGTGCCGTTTGCCAATTGGCTCAGACGTAACAAGGCCGCCGACAGATTGGCATGCGGCAGCGCATGGAAAAACAGATAGCTGGCAAACTTGGGGGTGGGCGCCAGTATGCCCGGCTGTACGTGAGTCATAGGAGCTCCTTGGCCGGTTATTGCTGACCGCCGCGCTATGGCGCGGCGGATTGCTATTAGGCGTTAAGACCTTGGTTTTGCTGCGCCAGTATATCCTGCGCCACGGCTTCGGCGATGCGCACACCATCCACCCCGGCCGAGAGAATCCCGCCGGCATAACCCGCGCCTTCACCGGCCGGGTAGAGGCCCTTGATATTCAGGCTTTGCAGATTGTCGCCACGGGTGATGCGCAGCGGCGAGGAGGTGCGGGTTTCGATGCCGGTGAGCACCGCGTCGTGCATGGCAAAGCCGCGAATTTGCTTTTCAAAGGCCGGCAAGGCCTCGCGAATCGCCTCGATGGCGAAGGCCGGCAAGGCGCTGGCCAAATCGACCAGGTGCACGCCGGGTTTGTAGGAGGGCTCGACACTGCCGATGGCGGTGGAGGCGCGGCCGGCAATAAAGTCGCCGACCAATTGCGCCGGCGCCTCGTAGGTGCTGCCGCCCAGCACATAGGCATGGGACTCCAGGCGCTCTTGCAACTCGATGCCGGCCAGCGGGCCACCGGGGAAATCCTGCTCGGGGGTGATGCCGACCACTATGCCGGCGTTGGCATTGCGCTCGTTGCGCGAGTACTGGCTCATGCCGTTGGTGACCACCCGATTCGGCTCGGAGGTGGCCGCTACGACGGTGCCGCCCGGGCACATGCAGAAGCTGTAGACCGCCCGGCCATTTTTAGCGTGGTGCACCAGCTTGTAGTCGGCGGCGCCAATTTTCGGGTGACCGGCGAATTTGCCCAGCCGGGCGCGGTCGATCAAGGACTGCGGGTGCTCGATGCGGAAACCCACCGAAAACGGCTTGGCTTCCATATACACGCCCCGGGCATGCAGCATGCGGAAGGTGTCGCGGGCGCTGTGGCCCAAGGCGAGCACCACATGCCGGCTGTGCAGCTGTTCGCCGCCGGCCAGCTCCACGCCACAGAGTTGCTCGCCGTCCAGCAGCAGGTCGGTGACCTTTTGCTCGAAGCGGATTTCCCCACCGAGGGCTTCGATCTGATGGCGCATATGCTCGACTACGCCAGTTAGGCGGAAGGTGCCGATATGGGGTTTGTTGACGTAGAGGATTTCCTCCGGCGAGCCGGCCAGCACAAACTCATGCAGCACCTTGCGACCCAAGTGCTTGGGGTCTTTGATCTGGCTGTAGAGCTTACCGTCCGAGAAGGTGCCGGCACCACCTTCGCCAAATTGCACGTTGGATTCTGGGTTGAGCACATTCTTGCGCCACAGGCCCCAGGTGTCCTTGGTGCGTTCGCGCACGCACTTGCCGCGTTCGAGGATGATCGGTTTAAAACCCATTTGCGCCAGCAGCAGACCGGCAAAAATTCCGCAGGGACCAAAGCCCACCACTATCGGACGCTCGCTTAACTCGGCTGGTGCCTGGGCAACGGGCTGATAACGGGTGTCGGGGGCCGGGCCGAGGTGACGGTCGTCGCCGAACCTGGCCAGCAACGCCGCTTCGTCACGCACGGAAAAATCGATGGTGTAGATAAAACACAGCTCGGCGGATTTTTTGCGCGCATCGTAGCTGCGCTTGAACAGGCTGAAGTCCAGCAGCTCCTCGGGTTCAATCCCAAGCCTGGCCAGCAGCGCCGGGCGCAGAGCTTCTTCGGCGTGGTCGATGGGTAACTTCAGTTCGGTAATGCGCAGCATGGCGATCATCCAGAGTGGGCCGGTGGTAACCCGGCAGTGTTGAGCAAGGCGGCGATTATAAACGCTGGCAGGGGGGCTAGGTCAGGTTAAAACCTGAGATCGGCGCCTTGCATGCCATAGTGGGAAACCTGTTCAAGGTCGTCGCGAGCGCAGATCAGTGCGACGCCCGCGCCGAACGGGCTAGCTGAATTTCCCACATCCATGTGGGTCACAAGGCGCAACGCAGCATGATCAAGCGCAGCAGACCTTGGGCAGGTTTCAAGGCCGCAGCCAAGCCAGCAATATATCCAGCATGCGATTGGCGAAGGCCCATTCGTTGTCGTACCAGGCCAGTACCTTGACCAGCTCGCCTTGCACGCGGGTGTGGTTCAGGTCGACCACGCAGGAGGTCGGGTGGCCATTAAAGTCACAGGACACCAACGGCAGGTCGTTACACTCCAGCACGCCGATGGGCAGGCTTTTGGCGCATTCTTGCAGGCCGGCGTTGATCGCCTCGCGAGTGGTCGGGCGTTCGCTGCTGAAGGTTAGATCGAGCAGCGAGACGTTCGCGGTCGGCACCCGAATCGCCAGGCCGTCCAGCCGGCCAGCCAGACGTGGCAGCACCAGGCCGATGGTCTTGGCCGCGCCGGTGCTGGTGGGAATCATCGATTGCGCGGCGGCGCGGGCGCGGTACAGGTCATGGTGGCTCTTGTCGAGCAGGCTTTGGTCGTTGGTGTAGGCGTGCACCGTGGTGATTAAACCGTGGCGAATGCCGACCGCTTGATCCAGCACCATCGCCAGCGGGGCCAGGCAGTTGGTGGTGCAGGAGGCGTTGGAGACTATCTGCTGGCTGCCCAGCAGTTGGTGATTGACGCCATACACCACGGTCAGGTCGGCGCTTTCCAGCGGGTGCGAGAGCAGCACCCGCGGCGCGCCGGCGGTCAGGTGCTGTTCGACTTGCAGGCGTTTTTTCAGTTTGCCGGTGCACTCCAGCACCACATCAACGCCGAGCCGGTCCCAGGGCAGATTGATTACTTCGCGCTCGTGCAGCAGGCGGATCGACTGGCCGTTTACCTGCAAAATGTCATCGTGCAGGCTGACGGCACCCTTGAAGCGGCCGAAAGTTGAGTCAAAGCGAGTCAGGTGGGCGAGGCTGGCAAAGTCGCCCAGGTCATTGATGGCTTCGATGTGCAGCTTGGTTTCCAGGCCACGCTCAAATACCGCCCGCACCAGCGCGCGACCTATGCGTCCGTAACCATTGATGGCAATGCGTAGCATGCTGAGTTCTCCCTCACGCGGTTAAAGCGTGGCTGCCTTGAGCATAGGCGGCACTGGGCGAGGGTGCCGCGCCGGATGCTTTATCCGGCGGGCAGAGACAGCTGAGTGAGCGCGGCTCAGTCTTGGCGCGCGCCGCCGTAATAGGCGCAACCGCGCATGACTTTGCCGTCCAGGCGCAGCTCGGCGCTCAGGTGCTGGACGCTGCCGCTCATGCTGTCGACGCAGCGCTGCGGTGCGACCCAGAGTTCCAAGTGTTGACCGTTGGCGTCGCTGCTCAGGCTGAAACGGCCCTCGGGCAGTTGCTCCTCCAGGTACGGCAGCACCAGGGCTTCCTGATTGGGGCGCTCGAGAATCAGGCCTTTGCTGTTGGCATTGATCACCCAGTCCGGCTCATGGCCGCTGGCGCGCAGGGTCAGGCGCTTGAAGTTAAGGTCGTTGCAGCTCTGGCCCTGGTTTTGAATGCGGTACAGGCGAGTCAGATCGATTTGCCCGTCGTTGCCCGGCACCTTGCTGGCGACCAGCCGGCCCTGCAGGTCAGCAAACAGCGTGCCTTTGCCATGGTTGAGCAGCGCCACCGACTCTTGCAGCAGGCCGGTGCCGGCGCTGTCGTCGAGAATAAAACGCCGTTGCTCCTGGCAGGGGCGAAATTGCAGGCGGTTGTCCACGGCGCTCAGCTCGCCTTGCATGCGCACCGCCGGCACCACTATTGGCTCAGGTTCTGAGCTGAACATTTGGCAACCGGCAAACACCGGCACTAGGGCCAGTAGTAGAAAACGGACGCTGGGCATGGCGCTGGGCATGGTGGCTCTCCAGAAAAGGACCGCCACGGTACCGGGCGCCACCCTCCAGCTCAAGGGGCGGTGGCGCCCGACCCTGTATTGGAGGCTTAACAGGCCGTTGAAAAATGTAGCGAGCGACGGCTAGGCAAGGCGAAATCAGTCGAAAAAGCGCAGTGTACGAGTAGTACATGAGCATTTTGAGGCTGATTTCAACGCCGTATAGCCGAGCGCAGTAGTTTTTCAACGGCCTGTTAAAGCGCCCGGTAGACCTGTCCGGTCTGTGCGCCTTCGACGCTTTTCGCGAAGGCCAGCGCCGCAACTGCGGCCGGTACCGGCTTGAAACCCCTGAAATAGGGGCCGTAGGTCGGCAAGGACTCTTCAACCACGGTTGGGCTGACGCTGTTGATCCGCAAGCCGCGTGGCAGCTCGATGGCGGCACCACGGACGAAACCATCGATGGCGGCGTTGACCATGCTGGCCGAGCTGCCATAGCGGATTGGGTCGTCGCTGAGCACCCCGGAAGTTAGGGTAAAGGAGGCGCCGTCATTGGCGAATTCGCGGCCAATCAGCACCAGATTGACCTGGCCCATCAGCTTGTCCTGCAGGCCGATGCCGTAGTGCTCGGCAGTCATTTCAGCCAGCGCGCCGAAGTGCAGTTTGCCGGTAGCGCTGACCAAGGCGTCGAAGCGGCCGGTTTGTTCAAACAACCGGCGAATCGAGGCCGGGTCGGTGATGTCCACCTGCAGCTCGCCACTGCTGTGGCCGACGCGGAGGATTTCATGGCGCTCTTGCAGTTGCTGGTCGATGGCCTTACCGAGGGTGCCGCTGGCGCCGATCAAAATAATTTTCATGGAGGTGCTCCTGGGAATGGGTTGTTGACCGCTTCAGTGTAGAGGCATGATTAAGGTTGATAAGTCGGCCAATGGGAAACCTTTGGTTTCCAGCAGGAAACAATCATGGGCAAGCGCAATGAGCGAGATTGATGATCTGGCCGCCTTCGCGGTGCTGCTGGAAGTCGGCAGTTTTACCCACGCCGCCGCGCGCCTGGGGTGCAGCAAGGGTCAGTTGTCCAAACGCATGCGCTTATTGGAGCAAGGCTTGGGGGTGACGCTGCTGCAGCGCAGCACCCGCAGCTTGACTCTGACCAGTGCCGGCAGCGCCTTGCTGCCTGAGGCACAAGCGCTGCTGGTGCAGGCGCAGCGGGCGCGACAGACCCTGGCACGACTCCAAGAAGAGATCAGTGGCACGGTGCGCATCACCCTGCCGGTGTCACTGGGGGAGAGCTTTTTCGATGGGCTGCTGCTGACCTTTGTTCGGCAGTACCCTCAGGTGCGCATCGAGTTGGATCTGAACAACGATTACCGCGACATGATCGCCGAGGGCTTTGATCTGGCCATTCGTTCGGGGCTGGACAGCGACGCGCGCCTGGTGGCCAAGCCGCTGTTTGCCATGCAGGAGCTGACTTGCGCCAGCCCCGCTTATCTCGCCGAGCATGGCGAGCCGCACAGCCCTGAGGACTTAAGCCGGCATAGCTGCCTGGTGAACAGCCACTACCGCGGCCCGGAGGAGTGGCTCTACCAGCGTCAACACCAACTCAGTCGGGTTAAGGTCGCCGGGCCCTTGGCTAGCAATCACTACAGCTTGCTCAAGAACGCTGCGCTGGCCGGCGCCGGTATCGCTCGGCTGCCGTCCTACATGCTGCACGCGGAGCTGGCCGAGGGGCGTTTGCACTGGTTGCTGCGCGACTACCAGACCCGCAGTACCCCGACCTTTTTGGTCCACCCCTATCAGGGCGGTTTGCCTAAACGCACCCAGGTGTTGGCCGACTATTTAGTGCAGTGGTTTCGCCGCAGTGGTGAGGTATTGCAAGGCTTGGGCGTCTGAGCAGGCTCAGGCCGCCAGCAGCCCATCGGCTTTCAGCAAGCTTTCCAGGCAATGCTCGCGGATGCCGTAGAAGTCCTTGATGCCTTGAATCTTCGCCAGCAGCTCGGCCGGATTAACCGCCTCGGTGCGTTTCACCGCGAGGATCATCTTGTTCTTGTTGGTGTGCTCCAGAGAGACAAACTCGAACACTTTTGTTTCGTAGCCGCAGGCTTCCAGCAGCAGGGCGCGCAGGCTGTCGGTGACCATCTCGGCCTCCTGGCCCAGGTGCACTCCGTATTGCAGCATGGGTTTAAGCATGGCCGGGCTGTGCATCTGCGGGCGGATCTGCTTATGGCAGCAGGGCGAGCACATGATGATCGCCGCATTGGAGCGGATGCCCAGGTGCAGGGCGTAATCGGTGGCCACATCGCAGGCGTGCAGGGCGATCATGATGTCGATCTGCTCGGGTGCGTAGGTGCGTACGTCGCCGTGCTGAAACAACAGCCCCGGCTGCTCTAAATTGGCGGCTGCGGTATTGCACAGGCTGACCATGTCCTCGCGCAGCTCCACACCGCGCACCTGGGCGTCCAGGCCCAAACTGTTACGCAGGTAATCGTGCAGGGCGAAGGTTAAATAGCCTTTGCCGGAGCCGAAATCCACCGCGTGAATCGGCTGATCCTCGCGCAGCGGTGAGCTGCTCAGGGCGTGGGCAAACACCTCGATAAACTTGTTGATCTGCTTCCACTTGCGCGCCATCGCCGGGATCAATTCATGCTTGGCGTTGGTCACCCCCAAGTCGGCCAGAAACGGCCGGGAGAGCTCCAGGAAACGCTTCTTCTCACGGTTGTGGGCGGTGGTCGGTGCGTCGTGCTGCACGGCCTTGCCGACAAACAGCTGGCTCTTGTCCCGTTTGCTAAACACCAGCTGCAGCTCATCGGTCAGCGACAGCAAATGGGCATTCTTGAACGCCGCCGGCAACAGCCCGGCAATGCACTCGATGGCCTCGCTCAGGGGCAGGTTCTTGGTGATGTCGCGGGTCTTGTAGTTGTAGACAAACGACAGGCAGGGTTGCTCGCGCACCGTCACCAGCCGCGCATCGATGCGCTGCAACTCCGGCTCGTCGCCACGGTATTTGGACAGCACCAGTTTGACGAAGGTGTTCTGCGCCAGGCTGGTTTCCAGCCGCGCGAGGAACTGCTCGCGGTCATCGAGGGGCGTGGCGGGCAGGGAATCGACAGACATGGCAGGCGTGACAGACATGAAAAAAGACCTTGAGCGGCTGCGCGGAGGACAGCGGGGAAAGAATGGCGGCTATTTTAGGTTTTTCCGCCGCTGCTGGCGCGCTCTAATTCACCGGTGGGCGTGTTGGCTGGGGCGCGGTGAAATTGGACTGTGACGATGGGCATCGGACGCCTTGAGCTGTTGCTCGCCGTTATAGCTTTTCCGTCCCCTTGCCTAGGTAGCGATCGTGGATGCGCTGCAAGCTGCCATCCTTTTTCATCTGCAGCAGAATGGTGTCGAAATCGCCGAGCCGTTGCCGAAATTTAGAGCTCTTGCCAAGGTACAAAAACATGGGTTTGTTTAACTCGGGCATGGGCAATTCGACGATCTTATCTTTGTACCTTTGCTCATTGAGGAAGCGGCGCATTACCAGAGGGGAGTCCGGAATGACATCGATCCGGCCCTTCATTAACATTTCCGGGAGTTGTTCCATATTGCGGGCATAACTGACATTCATGCCGCCCAAATTAGTCTTGATCCACGCATTGCCTATCATTGAGCCGATATTGAACGGGGCCAAGCCCGACACGCCTGTGATGCCGGCAAAGCGCGGGTCGCCTCGCTTGAAGTACAGGGCCAGTTCCCAATGAGTTAAGGCTTCGGCGCTGGCATCAGCATATTTGGAGCGTTGCTCGCTGAGGGTAGCTACGAAGGCGTCGGCATGACCAAGCTCGACTTCAAGCTGCGCCCGCGCCCACGGCAGCACACGATGACTGAGCTGGAGGCCCATCCGCTTGCCGAGAGCTTCATTTAATATATCGATTTCAAGGCCGACGACTTCGCCGTGCTCTTCCCAGCTGTAGGGTTTGTAGTCGGCATAGACGAGTTTCAGGGGCGTCTGCTCGGCTCCGATTGCGGGGCCTATGGCGAGCCAAAACAGCGCAACAATCACAGTCAAAAAACCCATTGTTGCATTACCTTTGGTTTAGCAAGGCGACCTGGACGTTTGCTGGCGGTAAACGCTTTGCGATTTTCCAGCCTACGTGGACTTGAAAACTTTGTAGTGCAATGAAATGGACTCCTCCCTCCTCGGGCGCCAGTGCGCCAGACTGGGGGGCAATCAATCCAGGAGGGGTAGGTCCATCCTGAAAGTTAAACGTATCGGCGACGATCTGGCAAAGCAGGCTTTTCAAACTCATGGGCTCGACAGCTATGAACAAGCCAACTGTCGCAAGTCGCTCAAGCATGCGCAGATGCTGGGTTTCTTCCGCAACGTCGACGCCTGTTTGGTGGCAATGGAGGCCTGCGGCGGCTCGCATTGTTGGGCGCGTGAGCTGATTAAACTGGGCCATGAGGGGCGTTTGATTGCACCGCGGTTCGCCAAACGCCACGTCCAGCGTGGCAAGACGCCCCGCTGGGGAGTCAGTGTTGCATCTATGATTGACTGACCCCGTGCAGTTTCCAGTGGATGATTCGTCGGCTCACGGTATCGAGTCAGCTTGGATAGGGCCTGAGTAAATCGACTCAGCCGGCTTCCTGCGCGGGGAGCGTCAGCACAAAGCGCGTCACTCCAGCGCTCGAGCTGCAGTGAAATTGGTCTTGGTGGCGGTCACTATCGAGCGGGCTAAGTTAAGGGGTAAGGCTTATGGACATCTTTATGCAGGCGGCAATCGCCGAAGCGCAACAGGGTTTGGCCGAGGGTGGCATTCCCATCGGTTCGGTGCTGGTGCACCAGGGGCGGATCATCGGCCGCGGGCACAATCAGCGGGTGCAGCAGGGCAGTGCGATTCGCCATGGCGAGATGGATGCGCTGGAGAATGCCGGTCGCTTGCCGGCGCAGACCTATCGCGAGGCGGTGCTCTACACCACCTTGTCGCCCTGTGCGATGTGCAGCGGGGCGATCCTGTTGTACGGCATTGGCCGGGTGGTGGTCGGCGAAAACCAGACCTTTATGGGCGAAGAGGAGTGGCTGCGCGGGCGTGGCGTGCAGGTTGAGGTTTGCCAGGATGAAAGTTGCATCAGCCTGATGCGCAACTTTATCGCCAGCCAGCCGCAGCTGTGGAATGAAGATATCGGTGAGTGAGGTCTATGGCCTCGGGGCCGGGCAGAGGTAAATCGACTCAGCCAGCCCGAGGCTTGCGTGATCGCCGTGGTTAAACCGGCAGCAGAATTGGCATACCCACGGATAAATGCTTTATTACTCTGGCGCTTGCATGTTTAAAGTTGTTGCGGGTCTTTTAGTTGTTATCTTTATCGGTTTTTTTTGCCTTTACATGCTCGAAGTAAAAACTTACCAGGCCAAATAAAATAAGGCCCGCTGTGATCAGCAGTCCAATAATGGTGTTGTTCATGGTTATTCCTGTACGCCTTCTATTGATCTATGCAAAGTAGATTGTTGTTAATGCTCGCTGTGGCTATTTAATCAGCGCGGCAATGATTCGGCTTGCGTCATTTGTTGGTTTAAGTTGATGCATGGGTTTTGTAATAAATATTATTGTGGCGTGAGTTCAGGGCAACCTCGCCTTACTTCAATCTGTCAGCGGGTAAGGCGTTGCAGGGCTATTACCATCACGCCGCCAGTGAGCAGCATGGCGGCGATAAACAGTGGGTAAGTGAGCCACCAAGGCATGCCGGCCGTCATCATGCTGAACTCCGACATGCCACCAATGCTGGCGATCAGATTCAGCGGCAGGAACACCACGTTGATCAGCGTCAGCTTGCGTAGCAGCATGTTCATGTTGTTGTTCATCAGATTGCCGCGCGCATCGATCAAGCCGGAAAACACCGTCGAGTAGATTTCCGCCTGTTTGTAGCATTGGTTGTTCTCGATGATCAGGTCATCGATCAGGCCGATCGCCTCGGCGCCGAAATGCTCTTTTTCTGCATGGTTGCGCAGGCGCGTCAGCACCGCGCCATTGCTGTGAATGGCGTTGATGTAATAGATCAGGCTCTCGCTGAGGTTGAACATCTGAATCAGATGCTGGTTCTCCATCGAGGTGTTGAATTTCTGTTGCAGTTCGCGAGCCACCATCTTGATCACCTTGAGATGACCCAGGTAGTGATGGATGTTGTTGAGCAGCAGGTCGAGCAATACATCCAGCGGCGACTGCAGCGGATGTCGCCCGCCCAGGCCGCTCAGTTGCGACTCATCGGTGGAGATCACCAGCAGCCGCTGCTTGCAGAACAGCAGGCCGAATGAGGACACCGCAAAGGAAAAGCTGTCCCCGCCGGAATAGTTCTCCGGGCGCTTCCAGATCAGGAACAGGTTGTCCGGGTGGAACTCGATGCGCGAGACCTCATCTGGGTCCAGCGCCGACGCCAGCGCATGCTCGTCCAGCTTGTAATCGCTGTGCAGCAAATCACGCTCGGCGACGTCGGGATTGCTGAACAGCATCACCTCGCTGTCGAGGCGTTGCACCGGCATCAAGGTGCCATGGGCGAGCTGAAAACTTTTGATCACCTGCGAGCCTCCGGCGTTAGCAACGGCACACCTAATCTGCAGCGGATTCTTGGCTTACCAGGCTTGGCCGCAGCGCTTCAGTTCAAGGCGGCGGATGAACTCTTCGAGGATCAGTGAGTAGAGATCATCCTGCAGGTAGGCGTCCTCGATGCCGGCGTCCATGTTGGGGTTGTCGTTCACCTCGATCACCACCACCTTGTCGCCAGACTGCTTGAGGTCTACCCCGTAGAGCCCATCCCCGATCAAGTTGGCGGTCTTCACCGCCAGCTCGACCACTGCCCGCGGCGCCTCGTGGATCGCCATAGTCCGGCACTCACCGTTGATGTCCAAGCCCTTGGCCTTGTGGTTATAGATCTGCCAATGGCCCTTGGACATAAAGTACTGGCAGGCGAAGATCGGCTTGCGGTTGAGCACGCCGATCCGCCAGTCGTACTCGGTGTAGAAGAACTCTTGGGCCAGCAGCAATACCGATCGCTCGAACAGTTCTGCCGTGGCCTCCAGCAGCGCTTGTTGGTTTTCGACTTTGATTACCCCGCGCGAGAAGCAACCGTCGGGGATTTTCAGTACCAGTGGGAAGCCCAGACGCTCAGCCACTTGCGCCAGTTCCTCGGGCCTGTCTTTGTAGAGAATCTCGGTCAGCGGCATGCCGAGTTGATGGCTTTTGAGCAGGTCGGTCAGGTAGACCTTGTTGGTGCAGCGCAGAATCGAGGCGGGGTCGTCCATGACCACCAGACCTTCGCTTTCGGCCTTCTTGGCGAAGCGGTAGGTGTGGTTGTCGACGCTGGTTGTTTCGCGAATCAGCAGGGCATCGTATTCGGCCAGGCGGGCGTAGTCCTTGCGCTCGATGAGTTCGACATCGATGCCCAGACCTTTGCCGACCCGAATGAAGCTTTGCAAGGCTTTGGCGTTGGAGGGCGGTAGCTCCTCTTGAGGGTCATGCAGGATGGCCAGGTCGTAACGCACCAGACGCCGTGAGCGCGGCAGGCGCCAGATTTTGCGGCTAAAACTGCCCAGTGAGTCGGCGAACTGGTGCTCCTGATCCTCACGTAACTTGTGCAGCGCGCCAGACTTAACCCCCTCGATATGCCAGCCGTTGTTCTTGCGAAACTCGACCAGCAAGATCGGGCAGGGGAAGGTTTCAAATAACTGGCGGGATAATTCCTGCAAGGGTTCAAGGTCGGTTTTGCCAAAATACAGGCTTAAGGTGAAACCTTCGGTGTCGCCATAGGGATGATTGAGCAGGGCCTTGTCCAGGGTTTTGTCCAGGTCATCCAGCGCCAGGCCGTAGAGTGCTTTGCGGGTCAGTTCACTGATGGTGCGCACTGATGGAATAACTTTGTGTCCGCGTGCTTCAGCCAATAAAGAACAATAATAACCATGGCCCAAGTACTTATAACTGCGGCACAGATTAATTACCTGGGTGCGCTTGCCCGATTCGCCATGTGACTGCTCTAAATACTCTTGAGCAGTGAGTAAATCTTCACTGGGAAAATACGCGGCCCAGTCTTCTTTGCGCTCTACAATAATAACCAGCTGGCTAACGCTGCGAGTTGTACTGGCGGGATAAGCAGGTTTGTTTATGATTGTCGGCAAACCTTGATCTACTACTTTACGTAAACTACCTTGTGCCGCTGACATGTGTTTGGTCCGTTTGAGAACAAGTCCTTTTCTATTAAACACGAACTTCTAAAAAAGTCTTGCTTCGTTACGTAATCTTTACGGTGGTTATATGAAACTTATATTTCGCGACGCTACGCCGGACGACCTAGCCGCGCTGTTGGCACTGGAAAATCAATGTTTCACCTATGACCGACTGACCCCGCGCAGCTTCCAGTGGATGATCAGTCGGGCCAATGCCAGCCTGGTGGTTGCCCAGACCGAGCAACAATTGCTCGGTTACGCTCTGGTGCTGTTTCACCAGGGCACTTCCCTGGCGCGCCTCTATTCCATCGCCATCGCTCCGCACGCCCGTGGCGTCGGCCTGGGCAAGTTGCTGCTGGATAAAGCCGAAGAGTCGGCCCGCGCCCATGACTGCGCCTATCTGCGCCTGGAAGTACGCGCCGACAATCCGACCGCCATCAAGCTGTATGAGTGCAGCGGCTACCGGCGTTTTGCGCTGATCAACGACTACTACGAAGACCATGCGGCCGCGTTGCGTTTCGAGAAACGCATCCTCCAGCATCATGCTGCCGACAACCGGCAAGTGCCGTATTACCAGCAGACCACCGACTTCACCTGCGGCCCGGCCTGCTTGTTGATGGCCATGAGCGCACTGCAACCGCAGCGCTCGGCGGAGCGCCGCGAGGAGCTGCAAATTTGGCGTGAAGCCACCACGGTTTTTATGACCTCCGGGCATGGTGGCTGCAGCCCTCAGGGCCTGGCGCTGGCGGCTTGGCGCCGTGGGTTTCGCGTGCGCCTGCACGTCAGCGTCGACGGACCGTTGTTTCTCAACGGGGTACGCAATGAGAATAAAAAAGAAGTGATGCGTCTGGTTCACCAAGAGTTCTGTGCAGAACTGTGCCAGACAGATGTGGAGCAGGTGCGCAGTCAGCGGCTGAATCTATCCCAGCTGCTGAAAAGTGCCGGCCAGCCGCTGGTATTAATCAGCAGCTACCGCCTGACTCGCTCGAAGTCGCCGCACTGGGTGATGGTCACCGATTGCGATGCAGACTTCGTTTATCTGCATGACCCGGATATTGACCATAGCCAGCACCGCCAAGCACTCGACTGCCAGCATCTGCCCGTGAGCCATGCCGAATTTCAGAAGATGAGTTGTTTTGGCGCGAACAAACTACGCGCCTCGGTGATCCTGTTTGCTCGGGAGCCGGAGGCTAATCCGGCTGAAAAACTATTCGCCAGCAGTGGAGTTTTTGCCTAAGCGGCTCAAGGGAGTGCTGCCAGCCCGGCTGGGCGTCAGCTATGACGAGCTGGGCGGCTAGGGATCAGCCAGCCCGAAGTGTCGTTTTGCCTGGGGCGGGCGCGTAAATCGACTCAGCCGGCCCCCGGTGCTGGAAACACCAGGGTAAAGGTCGTCATTCCTTCGCTCGAACTGCAGTGAATCTGGCCCTGGTGGGCGGTTACTATCGAGCGGGTGATGGCCAGGCCGAGGCCGGCGTTGTGGCTGCTGCCTTCACGCCGCGCGGGGTCGGCGCGGTAGAAACGGTCGAACAGTTGCTCAAGGTGTTCGGCAGGAATCTCGGCTCCCGGATTGGCCACGCTCAGCTCGGTTGCCTCAAGGCTTTGGCGGATGCTGACCCGAATGCTGTGGCCCGTCGGCGTGTAGCGGATGGCATTGGACAGCAGGTTGGCGATGGCGCGATGCAGCATCAGGGCGTCGCCGCGAACCTTGCCATGGCCCTGCAGTTGCAGCTGAATGCCGCGCTCATCGGCCAGCAGGCGGTAATACTCGAAGAGCTTTTCGACCACCGCTTCGAGTGCCACGCTCTGTTGCTTGGGCATGATCAAACCGTTATCGGCTTTGGCTAAAAACAACATGTCATCGATCATCCGCGCCATGTGTTTTAAGTCGTCCAGGTTGGCATACAGGGTGTCTTGGTAGACCTCGCTGGCGCGGCCTCTGGACAGCACCACCTCGGTTTGCGTCATCAGGTTACTGAGTGGGGTGCGCAACTCATGGGCGATGTCGGCGGAGAAATTCGATAGCTGTACGAAGGCTGCATCCAGGCGCGCCAACATGGCGTTGAAGGAGCTCACCAACTGCCGTAGCTCCAATGGCACCGAATCCAGCGAAATACGTGCTTGCAGCGAGGTGGCCGAGATCGACGCCGCCACTTGGGTGACCTGGCGCAAGGGCACCAGCGCACTGCGGGCGACCAGCCAGCCGAGGCCGGCACTGACCAGCGCGCTGAGCCCCAGGGCAATCCAGAACCAGCGGGTGATGGTGGCAAAAAAGTGCTGATGGGGGCTGATGTCCAGCATCAGCACGACCCGCAGTGGTTGGCCGGGTGCACTTATCGTTGGGCTGATTTGGGTGGTCAGCCCGCGAAACATATGACCTTGATCTTGCCACTGCCACAGCTCACCGCTGCTGGTGTCCTGCAACTGCGCCGGCAGTGCGACGGGGCCCGGTTCGGCGAACAGCAGCTGACCGCTGTTGTCGAGAATGATCGCAGTCAGATCCCGGTGCGCGCCCAGCAAGGCCCGCAAGCGCGGTTTTAACTGCTCGAACTGCTCGGCATCTTTGAATTCGGCGAGAATGTTTTGGCTGGCCTGGCGTTTTTCTTCCAGGGTTTGCCGGTCTAGTTGCATAAAGTGATGCTGACTGAGTTGACTGAAACTCAAGCCCGCCACCAGCAGCACCGCCGTGACGGCCAGCATAAACAGCAGGCTTAAGCGGCTGGTCAGCGATATCCGCTTCATGCCGGCTCCGGCCCATCGAGCAGGTAGCCCATGCCGCGGACGGTATGGATCAGTTTGGGTTCATAGTTATCGTCGATCTTGGCGCGCAGCCGACGGATCGCCACCTCGATGACATTGGTGTCGCTGTCAAAATTCATGTCCCACACCTGGGAGGCGATCAGCGATTTGGACAGCACCTCACCGCGCCGGCGCAGCAGTAACTCCAACAAGGCAAACTCCTTGGCGGTCAGCTCGATCCGCTGCCCGGCGCGACTGGCGCGGCGTTTGAGCAAATCCACCTGCAAGTCGGCAATCGTCAGGCAGGTCGGTGCCGTGCTGTTATTGCCTCGACGCAGCAGGGTTCTGACCCGCGCCAGCAGCTCGGAAAAGGCGAAGGGTTTGATCAGGTAATCGTCGGCGCCGAGTTCCAGGCCCTTGACCCGGTCTTCCACCCGGTCGCGGGCGGTGAGAAACAACACCGGCACTTGCTGGCCGTTGGCGCGCACGCGGCGCAGCACTTCCCAGCCGTCCAGGCCGGGCAACATGACGTCGAGAATCAGCAGGTCATAGGTCTCAACCAGGGCGGCCTGCGCGGCATCGCTGCCGTTGGTGAAGCGGTCCACCACAAAGCCGGCCTCGCTAAGCCCTTGCTGCAAGTAAAGGCCGGTTTTCGGCTCATCTTCGGCGACCAAAATTTTCATCTGCAGCACTCAACACAAGAATGCGCAAAGTGTGCCGCGATTAGGGCAGGGCGGCCAGCAACTGACACAAATGTAATCTGCCGCTCAGCTGGCGGTCAGGCGCCGCTGGTTAAGGTGCACGCCAGAACAGAGTCATCTGCTTACTTGTTAGCTGGCCATTTCGGCCGGGCAAGAATGACTCTCTGGAGACCCGCCCATGAAACTGATCAAACCGCTGTTGCTGACTGCCGCACTGATTCTCTCGTCTTCGGCCTGGGCCGAAGGCGGCGGCGACCGTGCCAATCAACATATCCAAGCGTTGCGCGCCAAAGCCCAGGCAGCGCTGGTGGTGGCCGAGAAAGCGTCGCCAGATCAGCGCCAACTGAGAATGAGTGAACACATGCAACTGCTCGGCGACATGCTGCAAGCACTGCACGCCGAGCATCCCAGTACCGGCATGAGCGCAGAGCAACACCTGGCCTGGATGGAAGCTCACGATAAGTCGGTGGACGATGCGCTTGGCCAAATGCAGCGTGAGCATCAGTTGATGATGAGTGAGTGCCACCCATAGATTTGCTTGGTTTGCAGGCCTGCTTTGCATGCTCCCTTGGCCTGGCGGCGCCGCGTGGCGCCGTGTTTTTTATTGGTGCTGTACCCGTTATGTATTGAAGCTGCGCACAGTCCCTGTAGGAGCCAGCTTGCTGGCGATCCAGACTCAACGAAAGCATCGCGAGCAAGCTCGCTCCTACAGGGTTTGCATTTTGACCGTTACCTGCTCTTCAACCCATAACGGGTACAGAGCCTTTTATTGCAGCTTGAAGCTTACATAAATGTAATCACTTGGCCGCTGGCGCTGTGGCAATGTCGATCCTCAGCCCGCGTCTGCTTATTTCAAACCCTTTTAAAACAGAAGGTTAAATCCTGTGCTTGGCTCCTCCTTACTGCGCATTGGCCTGCTGGCCAGTGCAACCTGGCTCGGCAACGTGCAGGCGGCCACCTTGCGTGAGGCCCTCGATCACGCCTGGGCGGCGCAGGCCAATCAGCTCAGCGCCCGCGATCAGCAATTTAGCGCGCAAGTGGCGGCCAGCCAGGCCTGGACTCCGGCGCCACCGAGTGTCGGGCTGTTCAATACCACTGACCAGTTGAATGGCGACTACGGCCGTCGTGAGTGGGAAGTGGGGGTAAGTGCACCTATTTGGTTGCCGGGTCAGCGTGACCAGGCTGAGGCCTTGGCTTCTGCCGAACAAGCCGCATTTAGCGGGCGCAGCGCCTTGAGCCGCTGGCAGCTGGCCGGTCAGTTGCGCGAGAGCTGTTGGGCGCTGCGCTTGGCGCAACTGGAGTTGCGCAGCGCCAGTGAGCAACTGGAGGCCGCCCAGTTATTGGCCAAGGATGTTGGCCAGCGGGTACGGGCCGGCGAGTTGGCGGCGCTGGACGGCAATCTGGCGCAGAGCCGGATTCAACAGGCCAAACGTCAGCAAGGCATTGCCCAGTTGGAGTTGCAACGGGCCCGGCAGACTTTTGCGCTGATCAGCCGCGGCGCCACCTTGCCTGAGCAGAACGAACTGCTGGCGACGCCACCCGCACTGGAATTGCACCCGCTGCTCAGCAGTTTGCAGGACGCCACCCGCAGCGCCCAGGCGCGGTTGGAGCAAGCCACCGGGGATACGCGCGACGCCCCGGAGCTGGCGCTCAGCTACACCTCCGAGCGCGATGAGAGCTCGGCGCCCTATCGGGGCCGGGTCAAGCTCGGCATCACAGTTCCCTTCGGCTCCGAGTCGCGCAATCAACCGCGCATCAGCGCCGCCAATGCCGACTGGATTGAGGCGCAAACCAGCCGTGAACTGGAAAGCCAACGCATCAGCGCCGAGCTCGCCAACGCCCGCCTGGAACTCAGCCAGAGCCAGCAGCAACGGGCCTTGGCCGACGAAGAACTAACCCTGGCCAAGCAGCGCGCCGAGTGGATTGCCAAGGGCTTTCGGCTGGGTCAGTTCGACTTGCCTGCGCAGCTGCGCAGCCAGCAGGAACAGCTCGAAGCCCAGGCGCAAGTGACGCGGGCCGAGTACGGCATAGGGCGGGCCATTTCCCGCTTCAATCAGGCTGCTGGAGTTTTACCATGATGGGTTACCGGCTTTTACTGGCCGCCGCGTTGAGCCTGCCGCTCACTAACGTCTTTGCCCACGGCGATGAGCCGCATGGCGAGGCGCCAGCGCTGCCGACTAACGCGCTTAGCCTGCCCAGTGCAGAAGCTCACTCGCCAGACTTTGAGTTGGTTGCGCAGCTGCAGGGCGACCACTTGACGGTCTATCTGGACAATTACAGCGACAACCAACCGGTGCTCGGCGCCACTGTCGAAGTGGAAAGCGACAGTTTTAAAGCCAGCTTGCAGGCCACTGCCCCAGGCACTTACCAAGCCAGCGCCAGCGCCTTGAATCATCCGGGCGAGCATAGTTTGCTGTTCACCATAGTGGCGGGGGAGCAGTCCGATTTGCTCGACGCCGTGCTTAACGTCAGCGCCACCGCAGCCGCACCGGCCGCGGCCAGCAGCCGGCTCTGGTGGTGGGGCGCGGCAATCGCACTACTCACCGTCGCCGTGCTGCTGTTCAAGGGCCGGCGACGTCTGGGCTTGGCTAATCAGGGAGGCGCACCGCTATGAGTAATCCCCTCAGCGCAGCATGGCTGGCGGTTGCCACCTTGCTGTTAATGGCCACGGCCAGCCATAGCCCTGCCGCCTGGGCCCACGGTGATGAGGTGCACGGCGAGGCCGCGGTGGTGCAGAGCAGCGGTAATAATCCGCAACGCTTGGCGGATGGCCGGGTGCTGTTGCCCAAGGAGGCCCAGCATCGGCTGGCCGTGCGCACGCTGCTGGCCAGTGAAAGCACGGTCGCCAAGTCGATCGAACTCAATGGCCATGTGGTGATGGACCCCAATCGCGGCGGTCAGGTGCAGGCCAGCAGCAGTGGCCGGATCAAAGCTCCGGCCGGCGGTATTCCGGCGCTGGGCAGCGCCATCCGCCAGGGGCAAATTCTCGCCTGGGTGATCCCCACCCTGAGTGCCTATGAGCAGGCGCAACAACAGGCCGAGCTGGCCGCCACCCGCAGCCAACTGACTCTCGCCGAGCAACACCTGCAACGCTTGCGGGCGCTGGTCAACACAGTGCCAGGTAAAGAGCTGCAAGCGGCCGCGGCCGAGTTGACCGCCCTGCGTGGCCGGCATGCGGCGCTGGCGGCGGTGTCTGCCGGCGAGGCCTTGCGCGCGCCGAGCGCCGGGGTGCTGGCCGCCAGCAATGTGCTCAACGGTCAGGTGGTCGAACCCTTGGCGGTGCTGTTTAGCATCGTTGACCCGGCGGGGCTGCAGATCGAAGCCCTGGCCTATGACCCGGCGCTGGTCAACAACCTGGCCGGCGCCTCGTTGCAGGGCGTCAGCTTGCGTTATTTGGGCGGTGCCCTGGTGCTGCGCGATGGCGCCTTGCCGCTGCGGTTTGCCCCGCAGCAACCCTTGCCATTGGCGTTAGGGCAAAGCGTGCGGCTGATCGCCCAGACCCGTGAGCAGCTTACCGGGGTGGTATTGCCGGCCAGCAGTGTGGTGAAAAACAGTGCCAATGAGTCGGTGGTCTGGTTGCACGAGCAGGCGCTGCTGTTTCGCGCCGTGCCGGTGCAACCCCAGGCGTTGGACGGCAAGCGGGTGTTGGTGACCCAGATCAAAGCCGGCAGCCGGGTGGTTACCGAAGGCGCCAGCCTGCTCAATCAGATTCGTTAAGGCGACGCTGCGAGTCGATTTGTAGGGTGGGCTTCAGCCCACCGCCGCACTGCTCGAAGGCATTGGTGGGCTAAAGCCCACCCTACGCCGACGTTGACTGCCGTACCGAGGAGACACAATGTTTAGCTGGATAGTCAATAACAGCCTGCAAAACCGGCTGTTCGTGCTGGCCTTTGCCCTGATCACCTTGATCTATGGCGGCCTGACCGCGCAGCAGATGCCGGTGGATGTGTTCCCCGACCTGAACAAACCGACGGTCACTATCATGAGTGAAGCCGGTGGCATGGCGCCGGAGGAGGTCGAGCAGCTGGTCAGCTTCCCGCTGGAAACCGCCTTGAACGGCATGCCCGGCGTCACCCGGGTACGCTCGGTGTCGGGCATCGGTTTGTCGATTGTGTATGCCGAGTTCGAATGGGGTTCGGACATCTATCGCAACCGCCAGCTGATCGCCGAACGCCTGGCCGAAGTCAAAGAGCAGCTGCCCGAAGGCGTCAAGCCGGCGATGGGGCCGATCTCTTCGGTGATGGGCGAAATCATGCTGATTGCCTTCCCGGCCGACCCGGCTAACAGCAGCCCGATGGCCGTGCGCGAGTACGTCGATTTCGTCCTGCGCCCACGCTTGCTGTCGATCCCCGGTGTGGCCCAGGTGATCCCGATTGGCGGCGAAGTGCGGCAGTTTCGGGTCGAGCCCAACTCGGCGATGATGGCCCAGCTGGACGTCAGTTATGACGAGCTGGCCAGCACCTTGAAAGGCTTTTCCAGCAACACCAGCGGCGGCTACCTGGAGCAGAACGCCCGCGAATACCTGATCCGCAATATGGGCCGCACCACCAAACTGGCGGACATGCAGAACCTGGCGGTCAAGGTGGTCAATGGCCAGCCGATCCTGCTCAAACAGGTGGCCGAGGTGAAGTTTGCTGCGGCGTTCAAGCGCGGCGATGCGGGTTTTGCCGGCAAGCCGGCGGTGATCGTCAGCGTGCAAAAGCAGCCCAACGCCGATTCGATCAAGCTCACCGGGCAAATCGAAGCGGCCCTGGCCAGCCTGGGCAAGGCCTTGCCGGCGGGGATCAGTGCGCCGCAAGTGTCGTTTCGCCAGGCCGACTTTATCGACGCCTCGATTGCCAACGTGCAGGAAGCCCTGCGCGATGGCGCCATCATGGTGGCGATCATCTTGCTGCTGTTTCTGATGAATGTGCGCACCACGCTGATCTCGCTGACGGCCATTCCACTGGCGCTGGCCATCACCTTTATGGTGTTCAAGGCCTTGGGCCTGTCGGTCAACGTGATGACCCTGGGCGGCTTGGCGATTGCCATTGGCGAGTTGGTGGACGACGCCCTGGTGTATGTCGAAAACGTCTTGCGCCGCCTCAAAGAGCAGCAACCCAAGAGCATCACCGAGACCATTAAGGTGATAGCCGCGGCCTGTAATGAAGTGCGCTCCGGGGTGATAGTCGCCACCCTGGTGGTGGTGCTGGTGTTCGTGCCGCTGTTTGCCTTGCCGGGTATCGAGGGCCGCCTGTTTGCGCCGTTGGGGGTGGCCTACATCACCTCGATTCTGGCCAGTTTGCTGGTGGCGCTGACGGTCACGCCGGTGCTCTGCTACTTCCTGCTGCCGAAGATGAAACAACTCGGCCACGGCGATTCGCCCCTGGTGACCTGGCTTAAGCGTTGGGATCAACGCCTGTTATTGGCCTCCTTTGCCCACGCCAAAGTGGCCCTGGTCGGCGCCGTACTGTTGCTGATCGCAGCGTTAGCAACCGTGCCGTATTTCCCCAAGGCGTTTTTGCCGGCCTTTAACGAAGGCACCCTGACCATCAGCCTGCTGCTCAATCCGGGCACCTCGTTGAGCGAGTCCAATCGTATCGGTAGTTTGGCTGAAAGCCTGATTCTGGAAGTGCCGGAGGCAAAAAGCGTCGGCCGGCGCACCGGCCGGGCCGAGCTGGATGAACATGCCGAAGGCGTGCATTCCAGCGAGATCGACGTCGACCTCAAGCATTCCGAGCGCTCGCGGGAAGCCATCATGGCCGATATCCGCCAGCGCCTGGCGCTGCTGCCGGCCACGGTCACGGTCGGCCAGCCGATCTCCCATCGCCTGGATCATCTGCTGTCCGGGGTGCGGGCGCAGATCGCCTTGAAAGTCTACGGCGACGATCTGGACGCCTTGCGCGGTATCGCGGCCGGGCTCAAAGAGCAGCTGGCGCAGATTCCCGGCCTGACCGACCTGCAAGTGGAAAAACAGGTGTTGATCCCACAGATCAAGGTGCGCCTGGACTATGACCGCGCCGCGCAACTGGGCGTGTCCCCAGGCACCTTGCTGCAAACCCTGGAGACCCTGAGTGAGGGCGACACCATCACCCAGATCATCGACAACAACAAACGCTTCAACCTGGTGGTGCGCCTACCGGACTCGGCCCGTGACCCGCAAGGCCTGGGCAATATTTTGATTGATACGCCGCATGGCAAGGTGCCCTTGGCGCAAGTGGCGAGCATCGAGGAGTCCGACGGCCCCAACCAGATCGGCCGCGAAAACAGCCGCCGGCGCATCGTGATTGCCGCCAACAGCGACGGCTCGGACATGGCCGTGATCATCGAACAGATTCGTGGGCTGCTGGCCAAACAGACGCTGCCCGACGGCTACTTTGTCAGCCTGGAAGGGCAGTTCCAGGCCCAGGAAGCCGCCAGCCAGTTGATCGCGGGCTTGTCGCTGGTGTCTCTGGCGCTGATTTTTATGGTGCTCTACAGCCGCTATAAATCGGCGGTTTTGGCGGCGCTGATCATGGGCAATATTCCCATGGCGCTGATCGGCAGCGTGATCGCCATGTGGCTGGCGGGGATTTCCTTATCGGTGGCCTCCCTGGTCGGCTTTATCACCCTGACCGGCATCGCCACCCGCAACGGTATTTTGAAGGTCAGCCACTACATCAACCTGTGCAAGTTCGAGGGCGCGACCTTCGGCCAGGCGATGATCGTGCGGGGCTCGCTGGAGCGCCTCACCCCGGTACTGATGACCGCCCTGACCGCCGCGCTGGCCTTGCTGCCGCTGCTGTTTGCCGCCGATGCGGCCGGCAAGGAAATCTTGCACCCGGTGGCGGTGGTGATTTTCGGCGGGCTGGTCAGCTCGACCCTGATGGACAGCTTCCTGACACCTTTGCTGTTCTGGCTATTTGGCCGGGCCCCCTTGCAACGCTTATTGGATGACCACAGCCAGACCATGCTCTAGGTTTTGTACCCGTTATGTATTGAGCGCAAATGTAGGGTGGGCTTTAGCCCACCAAGGCCCTTATCCCGCGCTGGTGGGCTAAAGCCCACCCTACAGACCGAATTTGTAGATTCCTTTAACCCCAACCCGAGGTCCACCATGAACGCAGTTACCCTGAAAAAAACCTTCAACGCCCTGTTATTGAGCAGCAGCTTGCTGCTTGCCGCGAACGTCGCCTATGGCCATGAAGATGCGCCACAAGCGCCGCAGCATGCAGGCCTGGTCAGCGAGGCCGCGTCCGGCCATAACGCCGAACTGAGCCTGGCCGGTGGCATGCTGATGGTGTACGTGCGTGACCACGAGGGCGCGCCAATCGACAGCGCAGGTGCGCAGGGGGAGGTCACCTTGTTGAACGGCAGCGCCAAGCAAGTGTTGCCGCTGGCTCCTTCAGGCGCCAACTCCTTGATGGCGCAAGGTGCTTATCAGGCCGTGGCGGGCAGCAAGGCGGTGCTCAAGCTGACCCTGCCGGGCAAGTCCGCCGAGTTGTTTCGCTTCGTCTTGCCCTGAGTTCAATGCCGGCTAGTTGATCATTATCAAGGTTCGCTCGCGGCTGGCGGCGCAGTTTGGTAGGCGGGCGAATAGCCGTCGAACGTCCTGTCGTAACTGTCCCTGTTTTGCGAAAAGGATAAGTGCTTATGTGCAAATTCAAACTGCTGTTGGCCTCGACCCTCATGCTGGCGCTGAATCTGGCGCAGGCCGCTCCGGTTGGCACTGTGTACACCGCCAATGAGCGCGACAGCTCGATCAGCCAGGTGCGACTCGCTACGGGGCAGACCAAGACTACTGCCCTGAACATCGCTCCGCATAATCTGCAAGTCACGGCCGATGATCGCTGGCTGTTGGTGGTGGGCATGCCGGCCCATGCTGAGCATCAAACCGGCGCCAAGAGTGCCGGCGAGTTGCAGGTGTTCAGCACGGCGGCTCTGGATAAACCAGCTTTCAGCCTGCCGGCCGGTGAACACCCGGCCCATGTGGTGACCGATCTGAGTGGCCAGCGAGCCTTCGTTAGCGACTCGGCAGCGAATCTGGTGCGAGTGTTTGACCTAGCGCAGCGCAAGCCAATCGGCACGGTCAAGACCGGCAGTTTCCCCCATGGCTTGCGCCTGAGCCCGGATGGCAAGACGCTCTATGTCGCCAATATGCACGGCGCCAGTGTCTCGGTGATCGACACCGCCACGCTTAAACAAACCGCGCAAATTGCCGTCGGTAAAGCCCCGGTGCAAGTCGGTTTTGCCCCCGATGGGCGGCAGGCCTATGTGTCGCTGAGCGGTGAGAACCAGCTTGGGATTATCGACACCCAGCGCCAGCAGCTGATCGGCAAAGTCGCGGTCGGCAGAACGCCGGTGCAGATGTACGCGACAGCCGATGGCCGCCAGGTCTATGTGGCCAATCAGGGCAGCAACACTGAGCCGGATGATCGGGTTTCGGTGGTCGATCCGCAGACGCTCAAGGTGATCGCTACCCTGACCACCGGCAAGGGTGCCCACGGTGTGGCCATCAGTCGTGACGGCGCTTATGTGTTTGTCAGCAATCTGCAGGCTGGCACTTTCTCGGTCATCGACAGCGCCAGCCGCAGCGTGCTGAGCAGCCATAAAGTCGGCGCCGGTCCCAATGGCATTAGCTACCAAGGGTCCGAGTGAGGCGCAAATTACAGATCGTGTAAAAACTACTGCGCTCGGTTATGCGGCGTTAAAAACAGGCTCAAAATGCTCATTTACAACTCGTAAACTGCGCTTTTTCGCCTGTTTCTGCCTTGCCTAACCTTCGCTCGCTACGTTTTTACACAGTCTGAATCAGCGTCGGTTTGACTTAGGTCAGTTTGGTCGTCATTTAGCGGTCTAGACTGAAGACTGATATGGCTTGGTAGCCTCTGGAGCACGTCATGGATTGGTTCCGTCAGCAGCGTCGTGGTCTTCTGCGCCTCACCTTGGCGGTGTGGCTGTTGGCGTTGTTGGTGGCGACGGCGCAAGGTTGTCTAGTGAAACCGTTGCACGATCTGGCCGCGCCACATGACGGCGTCTTGGCTACGCAGCAGGCTGATCAACACAGTGCGCACGCCAGTGGTTGTTTGCAGCATTGCGCCGACGCTGCGGTGGCGATCAGCCCTACGGTGCAGCTGCCAAGCTTAGAGCTCTTCAGCTGGGCGCTGCTGTTGCTGTTACCGGCACTGGCGCTGTTAAACCCCGCCAATAGCGCCACCTTTGCCTTCCTGGTACTGCGCCGCCGGGTTCCACCGGGGCCGCCCGCTCGCCTGTTGTTCGTACGCTTTAACGATTAATCCTGAATGTAAGGGCGTCCGCTTAGCGGGCGCTCTGTTCCGTTGCGCCTATTCGGCGCGCTTTGGCTGTTGCTGCTGTTTCTTAACTTCTGGAGTTCATCATGCACATGCACATGAAATTGGTACTTTCCGCCATCTTGGCCAGCAGCGCATTTATGGCCGCTGCCGAAGATGCCCATCACCCAGATGCAGTACTGGCCAGCGCCGCCGCTGCCGAGGCCACAACGCCGCCGGCCGTGAGCCCGGCGATGACTGAGCAAATGCAAAAGATGCAGGCCATTCACGACAAGGTCGCCGCCGCCAAGACCCCGGCCGAACGTCAGGCCGCCATGCAAGAGGGCATGGCCGCAATGAGAGAAGGCCTGGCCCTGATGCAGAAAGAGGGCGGGCCGGGTTGTCCTGGGCCGGGCATGGGCATGGGCATGGCGGGCAGCAAGGACGGGGCGGGCATGGGTATGGGGATGGGTGGCATGGGTGGCATGGGCGGAATGATGAACATGATGATGAAGATGATGGATCAGCAGTCGTCGATGATGAAGGCCCCCGCAGCTAAGTGACGGCAGTCGGGGGTCTTGGGCGGCGCCGCCCGGATGTGTCGGGCCGGCGCCTCCCTGACGCGACTGAAGTCGCTGGCAGGCGCTTTGATATACCGAGGCTGTGTGGGACTAGACCGATGGCTGCGCGTCGGTAAGGAGATAGACATGCATCACCCATTACGGGCGGATAACCCCAGTTACCGTTGGGTGTTTTGGGGATTTGTCGTCATTGCCGGGTTCTTTTTGCTCGCCGAGCACCGCGCGCACCTGTTGGGCGTTTTGCCCTATCTGCTGCTGGCGGCCTGCCCGTTGATGCATCTGTTTATGCATCATGGTCACGGCGGCCATCAGCATCGGCATGAGCCGCCGTCGTATCGGGCGGACGAGGAGGATCGACCATGAACCATGCCGAGTCGGCCTATGGCCTGTGGTCGCTGGTGATCATCAATTCGCTGGTGTTTATCCTGTTTGCCGCCAGTTTCATTCGCCCCAGAACCAGCCGCGACTGGCGCTCGCTAGGCATGTTCGCGGCCTTCGTGGTGGCGCTGTTTACCGAGATGTACGGCTTCCCGCTGACCCTCTACCTGTTCTTGCCCTGGCTTACTCAGCAGTTTCCCGGTGTCGACTTCCTCTCCCATGATGCCGGTCACCTGCTCGAAGTAATGTTTGGTTGGCGCGTTAATCCGCACTGGGGGCCGTTTCACCTGCTCAGCAATCTGCTGATTTTCGCCGGCTTCTGGCTGTTGGCGGCGGCGTGGCGGGTGCTCTACCGGGCCCAGGCCAGTGGTGGTCTGGCCCTCGATGGCCCTTATGCACGCATTCGCCATCCGCAGTACACAGGCTTTGCGCTGATCATGTTCGGCTTTCTGTTGCAGTGGCCGACTCTGATCACCCTGGTGATGTTACCGATCCTGCTGCTGGCGTACGCCAAGCTGGCCAAGCGAGAAGAAACCGAGATTGTGGCGCAATTCGGCGCGGCCTACCTCAGTTACCGCGAGCACACCCCGGCCTTTGTGCCCTGCTCGTTTAGACGTCAACCGAAAGCCGCCGATGGCGGCCCGCCGAGTCCGAGGAGTTAACCATGTACAAGCCCTGGAAAACCGGCGTAGCTCTGGCCTTGGCCATGGCTATTTCCTACACGAGTCCGAGGAGTTAACTATGCACAATCCCTGGAAAACCGGTGTAGCCCTGGCCCTGACCATGGCCGTTTCCTACACCGTCTGTGCGCTGCTCTATGCCTTATGGCCTGGGCAGGGCATCGCCTTTCTGAATGCGCTATTTCATGGTCTGGATTTCAGTCGCCTGCAGGCTCCGCAAGCCTTCGGCGTCGCGACCTTCTTCGGCCCGCTCGTGGTGTTGAGCCTCTGGGGGCTGCTGGTCGGCAGCCTGTTTTCCTGGCTGCACTGCAAGCTGCACGGCAAGTCAGGCTGAACCCTGGCGAATGCTGGGTTAACAATGGCTGTGTCTGCGTTAGTGGTTGAATGCTACCTGTAGGAGCGGCCTTGGCCGCGATTGGGCCGCAGACACGGCACACATTCAAAGCCTTGACAGCGGCGCGTAGCGCTTCGCGGCCAAGGCCGCTCCTACAAAGAGCTGCGACTCTTCAACCCATGTCTGTTCAGGGAGTGATGCCATGCAGAGTAAAAAACTTGACTGCGCAGAGGTTCAGCCGGCCGCCGCACCTTCTGGGTCGGTAGTCGACCCGGTTTGCGGCATGGCCGTGCTGGCGGCCAGCGCGGCGGCTAGCAGCGAGTTTGCCGGCAACCGCTATTGGTTCTGCTCGGCGCATTGCCAGGCGGCGTTCTTGGCCGATGCGTCGCGTTATGTCAAAGGTGCAGTCGCCGCGCAGCCTTGCCCGGAGCATGGGGCTGCCGCGCACGGCCATCCGCCTGCTCCGGCGCCCAGCAGCGCCGCGCCCAGCGGCAAACAACTGGCGAAAGATCCAATCTGCGGGATGCTGGTGGACAAGGCTACGGCGCTGTCGTGCGAGCGCGGTGGACGCCACTATTACTTTTGCAGCGACAGCTGCCTGCGCACCTTTACCTCGCCGGAAAACGAGCTAAAGGCGATGAAAACCCGGGTGACCATCGCCCTGACCGGGGTGCTGGCCTTGGCGCTGCTGCGCGCCGGCGCCTTTATCGGCCTGGCCACCGGCGCCATGCTGATGTCCTGGGTGCCGTTCGACGCGCTGCCCTGGTTCACCTGGGGCATGTGGCTATTCCTGCTGGTGACGCCGGTGCAGTTTATCGGTGGCTGGAGTTTCTATAAGGGCGCGTGGAATGCCATTCGCACCCGCAACATCAACATGGATTTTCTGATCGCCCTGGGCACCTCGGTCGCCTACTTCTACAGCGTCGCGGTGCTGTTCTTTCCCGAGGTGTTGCCGGTCAAGGTAGGCGAACGCGACGTCTATTTTGAGGTGTCGGCGGTGATCATCGCCTTTGTGCTGCTGGGCAAATACATGGAGGAGATCATCAAGAAAAAATCCTCGGCGGCGGTGCGCCGGCTGCTCGATCTGAAACCGGCGATTGCCCATGTGTTGCGTGATGGTCAGGAGGTCGACCTGCCGGCGGAGAGCGTGATGGTCGGCGAGTTGCTGCTGGTCAAACCCGGCGAAAAAATCCCCACCGACGGTGAAGTCAGCGAAGGCCGGTCGACGGTCGACGAATCGATGCTGACGGGCGAGTCGATGCCGGTCGACAAGCAGCCGGGCAGCGCGGTGATCGGTGGCACCCTGAATGGCAGCGGGGTGCTACGCGTCAAGGCGAGCCGCATCGGGGCCGACACGGCGCTGGCGCAGATCATCAAGATGGTCGAGGAGGCGCAGGCCAGCACCGCGCAGATCCAGCGCCTGGCCGATCAGGTCACCGCTTACTTTGTGCCAGCGGTGGTTGGGGTGGCGCTGCTGGCGCTGGTCGGCTGGACGCTGGCGGGGAATTTCCCGCAGGGGCTGATGGCCTTTATCGCGGTGCTGATTATCTCCTGCCCCTGCGCCCTCGGCGTGGCGACGCCCGCCGCGCTGATGGTCGGCGTCGGCAAGGGCGCCGATAACGGCATCCTGATTCGTGGCGGTGAAGTGCTGGAGCGGGCGGAAAAACTCAGCACAGTGGTGTTCGACAAGACCGGCACCATCACCCGTGGCGAACCCAGCGTGACCGATGTGCTGCCGTTCGGTGCGGCGCTGGAGGCTGAGGTCTTGCGGCTGGCGGCCGCCGTCGAGTCTGGCTCCGAACACCCACTGGGCGCCGCCAT
>C687J26845_10000153_pt1 | contig 45274 bp, 41 predicted proteins | sample RifCSPlowO2_12_FD_26845 | JGI IMG/M metagenome (IMG submission 26845)
ATTCCGTTCCGATGCTTCTATTCTTTTCTGTAGCCCGTTCTGCACACACCAGCCAAGCAGAACGGGCGAAAGAGGCAAGCAGCGAATCCGCCAAGACCGAACCGGTCGCCGGAGTCGTACCACAGACAGATGTCGGCGAAAAAATGCCGACCGACAAACTATTGGATGTGTCTCCTCTGGCCTTGCGCATGAGCAGCCCATTCAACTCGGGGTACTGGCTGGCAGCAGCCTGATTCCCCCTTTGCCAAAGGCCGTGAAAGCGGCCAGGCGGTAGCCAAAAAGCCTGTTGTTTCAACAGGCTTTTTTTTGCCTATGTGGGTTTGAGCCTTTGAACCAGATCCACGTAGTCGGCTACCGGCACTTCTTCGGCGCGCCGTTGCACATCAAACATTCCGCCAAACTTCTTTTCTTCCAGCCACCGACCCAGCGTATGGCGCAGCAATTTGCGCCGCTGGCTGAAGGCCACCTGCACCATTTCACTCAGCAGCGCCACGTCCAGCACCGGCGGGTGCGCCAGCGGCAGCATGCGCACCACCGCGCTGTTGACGCGAGGCGGTGGCTCAAAGCTCTCGGGGGGCACAAACAGCACATTTTCCATGGCATAACGCCACTGCAGCATGACGCTCAGACGGCTGTAATCGGATGTGGCTGGACTGGCCACCATGCGGTCGATCACCTCTTTTTGCAGCATGAAGTGCTGGTCTTCAATGACCTCCACAAAGTCCAGCAAATGGAACAGGATGGGCGTCGAGATGTTGTAGGGCAGGTTGCCGACCACACGCAGCTTCTCTGCGCCCCCCAAAGATGCATCCGTTTTTGCTACTGTTTCGATAGCTGCCTGCGCACTGTTGATCTGGGAAAAGTCCACTTTCAGCACATCAGATTCAATGACCGTCAGTTGGCTATGGGAGCGTAATCGCTGGGCCAGATCGCGGTCCAGTTCAACCACCGTCAAATGCCCCAAGCGTTCGACCAGCGGCTGGGTCAGGGCCGCCAGCCCGGGTCCAATTTCCACCATGCGCTGCCCCGGACGCGGATCGATGGCCTGCACAATGGCATCGATGATGCCGCCATCCGACAAAAAGTGCTGACCAAACCGTTTGCGCGCGATGTGTTTCATGGCGTGGGCGCTTCGCGCATGTCGACAAAGGCGCGCGCACGAATATCCTGGGCCCAGGTCGTGAAGGCCTCTTCATAACGCTGTGCGCGCAGCTGGTTGCGCACCCATTCGCGCAATTCGCGCGGAGTCAAATCCACCCGGCGGCGTTCGACCACCTGGATCAGGTGCACCCCAAAACGCGACACTATGGGATTGCTGATCTCGTCTTCGGCCAAACGGTCCATGGTCGCTTCAAACTCCGGCACAAACATGCCCGGCTGGGCCCACCCCAAGTCGCCGCCCTCTGGCGCGCTGCCGTCTTGCGAATACTCACGGGCCAGGCTTTGAAACGTGGCGCGACCCGCCAGGATGCGTTTTCTGAAATCGGCCAACTGGGCCAGCGCTGCGGCCTGCGTCAGCTGCGCAGTGGGGCGCAAAAGAATGTGCCGGGCGCGGGTTTGCACCACGGTTTTGGTCAACACCTCGGGGGTGCGCTTTTCGATGACTTTGAGAATATGGAAACCCGCCCCGGAGCGGACAATGTCGGACACGGCACCGACATCGAGCTTGGCCGTTGCCAGGACAAAGGACGGGGGGTAGCGGTCGGCACGGCGCAATCCCAATTGCCCTCCCTTGGTGCGGTCGGCGGCCGACACTTCCGTGACCAGGCGCTCGAAATTTTCACCATTCAGGATCCGCTCCAACAGTTTCTGGGCCTGCAGGAAGATCTTGGAAGCTTGCTCTGCCGAGGCTTTTTCAGGAACTGCAATCAGGATCTGCGCCAGGTTGATTTCCTTGCTGAACGGGTCGGTGTTGTTGGCTTGCTGGTCCTGCAAGTAGCGGTCAATGTCCTGTTCAGAGATGCGAATGCGGGATTCGATTTCGCGCTCGTGCAAGCGCGACAACATTTGCTGGTCACGCAACTGCCTGCGGAAAGCCTCCGGATCCATGCCGTCCTTGGCCAGACGCGTGTGCAATTCGGCCACGTCCACCTGGTTCTGGCGTGCCACGGCCTGCTCGGCCAGATCAATGGACGCATCGTCCACACGAATGCCAATGTCGCGTGCGACTTGCAACTGGGCGCGGTCGTTGATGAAGCGCTCCAGCACCCGCTTGCGCAACTCTTCGGGGGCAGGCACCGGCTGACGCGCTTGCTCCAGCTGCTTGGTGACACGCTGCACTTCGGCGCGCACTTCCGAGTTGGTGATGGGGTCCGAGTTCACCACGGCAACAATAAAGTCGGCTGCTTGTGCCGTCTTCGCCTGCGCAAGCGCAAGCCATGGTGCGGAAAGACAGACAAGGGCCACGGCCCAGGTGCGAAAGTTCATCGTTTTCAATCGTAGTTACTGAAGCGGCTGTTCGTACTGCCGGTTTCACGCAAATTTTGGTAACGTGGGATGTTCGTGGTCAAGGTCTTCTGGGGACTGATGCCCAGCTTGCCAAATCCAACGAATTCCAACTGGAACATCAGGCTTTGGGTTGCGGTAGAGGTGCTGGTCTGCACCCTCTGAATCACCACACGCCCCAGCCAACAGCCCGAATCGTACTCGACCCCCAAAATGGTGTCGACCAGCCGCCCTTCGTTCAAGCTGTAGTTCATGCGTCCCACACTGTAATAACGCCCGCCCCCCTGGCCCCGGCCTTCTCCGAGGTCCTGCCCGCGTTCACCCCAGAGGTCATTGAGCGGCCACTGCCAGCTCACATCCAGCTGCTCGCTTAAGTCCCGCTGAAAGCGGTAGGCCGCGTTGACCACCCGGTAGCTGCCTGGGCTATAACGGGTGCCGAGGGTGGAACGCACCGACTGGTCGGTTTTGGCGTTGTACTGGACGGTGGAGTCCAGCAACCAACGTTCATTGACGTTGACCGACGCGCCCAACAGCACATCGCTGAACCCCGCAGCGGCGGGCGCCGTGGTGGAGTTCAAGGTGACCTGCTGGTCTTCAAAACGCAGGCGCTGCGCCAAACCAAACCGCGCAATTTGGGCGCCCGTCCCGGCATCCAGGAAGCGGGTGCCAAGCCCCAAGGTCAGCAAATTGTTGTCCGAGATCTTGTCATGGCCCACGAAGGCGTTTTCGGTATAGATGCTGGCAAAGTTGAAATCGTGGGCGCCCGTGTCGTAGTTGGGCAACAGGCTTTGGTTGCGGTAGGGCGTGTAGACGTAAAACGCACGGGGCTCCAGGGTTTGCACCAGGTTGCGTCCCCACACCGAGGTGTCCCGCTCCAACACCAGGCCGCTGTCCAGACTGAACGTGGGCACCACACTGGTGGCCGAGCGGTCGGCATTGGCCAGCGCGGCGTCAAACTGGTAGGCCGTGGCGTGCAACTGCACTTTGGGCGTGAAGAAACCGGCGGGCGCCAGCCAGGGCCGACTGACCTGCAGCAAGCCAAAGCCCCGCTGGGTGTTAGGTTGCAGGGTTTTGAGGCGGTCCGCATCAAATTGGGTGAAGTCTGCGTCCACCGACCAGTCGAAGCCCTGCACGTTGGTCTGGGCATACCGTGCCGTCAGCTGGGGCACGCGGTCATACGGCGGCACAATGGGCGCAGCAATGTCTTGCAGGGTTTGCCATTTCAGCACCTGCACGCTGCTGGAGAATCCGCCCTGGGCCCAGGTCGTGGCCACGGAACTGGGCAGCAGCCGCTGGCTGAGCGACCCGCTGGCACGGGTAAAGTCGCGCCAGTAGTTGTCGTCGCTCACCCGGTTCACATTCAGGCTCACCCCCACATTGCCGACGGCGGCCAACCCCGTGTCCACGCTGCCCTGGTGGGTGTAGGCCAGGCCCCAGCGGTCGTCAGCGCGCAGCTTGTCTGCGGGCATGTAGTTGGCCCGCACGGTGCCGGAATAAGTGGCCTCCAGGTAACGGAACTCCCCGCCCCAGTCCACGCCCCGTGAGGTCATCAGCGTGGGCGTGATGGTGGCGTCGCGGTTGGGCGCGATATTCCAGTAATAGGGAATCACAATTTCCGAGCCGTTGACGTTGTCAACCCCCACCGTCACCGGTAAGACACCGGAGCGGCGCTTGTCGCTGAGCGGAAAACTGACGGCGGGCACCGGCAGTATCGGCACGCCCTTGAAACTGAGCACCGCGCCCTGCGCAATGCCAATCTCTTCTTCGTTGTCCAGAGTGAGGGTGGTGGCCCGCAAGATCCAGTCCGGCATCCAGTCGGGGCCAGGCAGGCGTCGGCAGGTGGTGTAGGTGGCGTTGTGGATCACCGTGTGGTTTTCATCCAGGAAGTCCGCGCGTGTGGCCTGCCCGTGGGCATCGTTTTGCAGAAATTGGTAGCGGGGCTCCTGAAAGAAGCCCTCAAACTTCTCCACTTTGAGCTCCATCAAGGGGCCTTCGTACACATTGCCCATACGGTTGATACGCACATGGCCGGTGGCGCGCGCCAAGTCGGTGGGCTGGTCGTACTCCAGGCGGTCGGCCCGGATGGTGGTGCCCGGCTTGCGCAACTCCGCATTGCCCTCAATCACCGTTTCCTGGTTGGGATGCCCCTGCATCCGGTCTCCGAACAGGAAAACCGGTGCCTGGCTACTCTGGGCCGGTGAAATAATTTCCTGCAGCAGCTCGCTGGGGCGCAGGGTCAGCGCCTCTTCCACGGGCGAAGATTCCTGCTGCGGCACCGTTTGCGCGCGCACCCCCACAGGACCGCTGCAAACCATGCAGGCAAGCAAGGCCAAACGGGTCAGGGGAAGGCGGGGCAAACCGGGATTCAGGTCGCGCGACGAAAAACGCATGAGGGCAGGGCGGGGTCAGGTGGAGCTTTGTAGAATGGATTATCCATGAGCCCAACGCCCCCTTCCCCGTGACCCTCCCTATTTCCCCCGTCTGGACCGACCCGCAGCGCGAAATGCTGTTTGAAAGCTGGCTCCAGCAGATCCAGCCTGCGCACCACCTGGTACGCGACTCGCTGCGCCTGGCCTCGGCCGATGCCAGTTTTCGCCGTTACCTGCGGGTGGACACGCCGACCGGCAGCCTGGTCATCATGGACGCCCCGCCGGACAAGGAAGACTGCAAGCCCTTTGCCAAGGTCGCCCAACTGATGGCCGACGCCGGCATCAAGGCCCCCCAGGTACTGGCCTGGGACGAAGCCAACGGCTTCATGCTGCTCCCCGACCTGGGGACCCACACCATGATGCAGGTGATGAACCCCCAGGCCCCGCCACCGCTGGATTTGTACCTGCAGGCCGTGGACACCCTGGTGCAATGGCAATTGGCCTCCGCCGAAGGGGTGCTGCCCCCTTACGACCGCGCACTGCTCGCACGCGAGTTGGAGCTGTTTCCCCAGTGGTACATCACCGAATACCGCCAAGTCACCCTGGATGCCGCGCAACGCAAGACGCTGGACGAGGCCTTTGCCTGCATCATGGACAACAACCTGGCCTGGCCCAGCGTCTATGTGCACCGCGACTTCATGCCCCGCAACCTGATGGTGCCTTTGGAAGACGCCGCGCAATTTGCCGCCGGGCCGCCCCAAGGCAAATTAGCCCCCTTGGGGGGCAGCGCAGTACGCGCAGCGACAAGCGTGGGGGCTCATCTGGGCGTACTCGATTTTCAGGACGCGGTGTACGGCCCCATCACCTACGACATTGCCAGCCTGATGCGCGATGCCTTTTTGAGCTGGGACGAAGACTTCTGCCTGGACGTGACTATTCGTTACTGGGAAAAAGCCCGCAAGGCCGGTTTGCCCGTGGGCGATGACTTTGGCGAGTTTTACCGGGGGGTAGAGTGGATGGGCCTGCAACGCCACCTGAAAGTGGCCGGCATTTTTGCCCGCCTGACCCTGCGCGACGGCAAACCCCAGTACCTGGCCGACACCCCGCGCTTCATTGGCTACATCCGCGCCACCTGCGGGCGGTACCGCGAACTCAAACCTCTGCTGCGCCTGGTGGAGGAGCTGGAAGGCGTTTTCGTACCGAATATGCTCGCCTTTCGCCGACCCCAAGCAAAATAGCAATCAAATAGGGCTCCAGCCCGCGTCAACACTGCGCAAGCAGCTACTTATTTCATAGCAAAACTATTACCCTGACCATGCCCCGCTTCTTCTGCCCCGCCCCTCTCGCCACCGGCGCACTGGTGGATTTGCCCGCCGGTGCGGCACGCCATGTGCAGGTGTTACGGCTGCAGCCCGGCGACACCCTGACTCTGTTCAACGGCGGTCCGGGGTGGGAGGGCGGCACCCACGCCGGTGGCGAATTCGACGCCACCGTCACCCACATGGGCCGCAGTGACGTCCAGGTCCGGGTGGATGCCCACCACGCGGTGGAGCGCGAGGCCCCGCGCCAGGTGCATTTGCTGGTGGGCATGCCGGCCAACGACCGCATGGACTGGCTGGTGGAAAAGGCCACCGAGCTGGGCGTGGCCAGCATCCAGCCGCTGATGACCGAGCGCAGCGTGCTGCGCCTGAGCGGCGAACGGGCCGAGAAAAAGGTGGCGCATTGGCAAAGTGTGGCCGTGTCGGCCTGCGAGCAATGCGGTGGCAACCGGGTGCCGGTGGTGCACGAGGTCATGGGATGGGCTGCGTGGGCCAAGGCCCACGCCCAAGCCCCGGCGGGGCATGCGCGCTTGCTGCTGTCGCTACGCCCAGGGACCCGTGGTTTGCGCCATGCTGTCGCGGCCTGGGACCAAGCCGCTGGCGCCGCAGCGGATGCCATCACCTTTTTGTCCGGCCCCGAAGGCGGCCTGAGCGGTGCCGAAGAAGACCTGGCCGTCGGCTGCGGCTTTGCCCCCGTCACGCTGGGTGGGCGCGTGCTGCGCGCTGAAACAGCGGCCCTAACGGCCTTGGCGGCGCTGCAGGTTTAGGGCAGTTACTCCATAGGCGTCACATAGGCCACCATGGCTGTGATCGGGTCCCCCAATGGTTCGTCTAACGAATCCGCGGCGCGGTCAGCAGTTGCTCCGGCAGCGTGAAATAGGCGGCCGTGGCGCCCCGGCACTCCCGCGCCTGGTCCAGCTCATGGCGCGCCACGGTGCGCAGGTGCACCTCGTCCGGGCCATCCATCAGGTGCATGGCGCGGCCCCAGGTCCACAAAAAGGCCAAGGGGGTGTCGGGCGACAGGCCCATGGCGCCAAACACCTGCATGGCGCGGTCCACCACCCGTGTCTGCAGCCGCGCCGCCACCACCTTGATGGCCGACACGTCCACCCGCGCCTGGGCACGCTGCCCCGCACCCTGGTCCAGCCGCCAGGCGGCACGCAGCACCAGCAGCCGGGCCTGGTCGATTTCCAGGCGCGATTCGGCAATCCACTCCTGCACATTGGCAAAGTCGGCCAGGTACTTGCCAAACACATGGCGCTCCAGCGTGCGGTCACATAGCAGCGCCAGCGCCAGTTCGCACTGGCCAATGGTGCGCATGCAGTGGTGGATGCGCCCCGGCCCCAAACGCGCCTGGGCCATGGCAAAGCCCGCGCCTTCATCGCCCAACAGGTTGCCCACCGGCACCCGCACATCGGAAAACACAATCTCGCAATGCCCTTCGGGCGCGTGGTGCTGCATGATCGGAATGTTGCGCACCAGCGTGACGCCAGGCGTGTCCAGGGGCACCAGCACCATGCTGTGGCGGGCGTGTTTGGGGGCGAGGTCATCGCCACTGCGGCACATCACGATCAGCAGCTTGCACTGGGGGTGGGCAGCACCGGTGATGAACCACTTGCGGCCGTTGAGCACCAGTTGCCCGCCGTCGTGGCGTACCCGGGTTTGCAGATTGGTCGGGTCCGAGGAGCCCACATCGGGCTCGGACATGGCGAAGGCGGACCGAATCTCGCCCTCCAGCAGGGGGCGCAACCACTGCTGGTTTTGCCCGGGCGTGGCAAACAGGTGCAGCAGCTCCATATTGCCGGTGTCGGGCGCACTGCAGTTGAACACCTCCGAGGCCCAGGGCAGGCGGCCCATCAGCTCGGCCAGGGGCGCATATTCCAGGTTGCTCAAGCGCTCGCCGGGCTCATCGGCGTGCAGGCCCGGCAAAAACAGGTTCCACAGCCCCTCCGACCGGGCCAGCGCCTTGAGGTCGTCCATGAACGGCGGCGGAAAAATACCCTGCGCCACCGCGTGGTGCCAGGCGCCGTTGTGGGGCAACAGATAGCGGTCCATGAAGTCCTCCAGCCGCTGCCGCAGTGCCTGCACCTTGGGTGAATATTCGAAATCCATACGCTGCCTTTCACGGTGGCGCGGACATCGCCGCCACATACATGAAGTCTGCCAAAGCGCAAGTGCTTTGGCTGTCACCTGGGTGCAGACTTGGCTCTAATCTGGCCATCCTTTGCGCTAACTGGGGGTGTGGGTCCCTGCGCCGGGGAAATAATATTTTCTGGCTTGTTACACAAAGGAGGGAATCCCATGAAAACCGTTGTCGGCATCAGCCTGGGCGCCAGCGCGCAAGACTTTGAATTCACCACCCCCTTTCTGGGGGAAAAAATGCAGGTGCGCCGCATCGGCACCGACGGCAGCACGCCCAAAGCGGCCAAGCTGCTCAAAGCATGGGAACAAAAAGCCGACACCATCGGCCTGGGCGTGCTCAAGGACAGCTACAAGGTCGGCGCGCACCGTTTCATCGAGAAGGACAGCGCGCGCCTGAAGGCCGTGGTCACGCGGGTGCCCGTCACCACCGGCGGGCGCCTGGGCGACATTTTTCAGGAGTGGGCTGTGCGCCATGCCCAGGTCCAACTGGGCCACTACTTCAACAACGCCCGCGTGCTGTTTTTTTCGGGCATGGGCAACTACAAGCTGGCGATGTCCCTCTCGGAGTACACCAGCAACCTGCAGTTTGCCGACCCGCTCCTGCAACTGGGCGTGCCCAAGCTGCTCTCGTCGCTGGAGGCGCTGCAGCTCTACACCACCGGCGCGCACTATGTGAAAGACTGGACGCTGCCGGTGAATCTGGCCCAGGGCCCGATCCAGGAGTGGACGCAATTTGTACTGCGCAAAGCCATGCAAAAAGCCACCGTCATCGTGGCCGCCGCGCACGAGCTGGACGAGTTCGGCATCGAAGAACTGGCAGGCAAAACCATCATCACCTCCACCGCCAGCGACGAGCGCATCGCCCAGTGGAAAGACAAAGGCGTGCACCTGGTGATCGACGGATCGCCCTTTTTGTTCAACCATGTACTCAGCCCCAACCTGCTGGACGCCATGATCGTGGCCGCCACCGGCAAGCACCCCGACGATATTCTGGAAGACGACTACCTGGAGATCATCACCAGCCTGCAGATGCAGCCGCGCCTCATTTACCCCAACGGCTTCAAGCGGGTGAACCGCTTTGCCTTTGTGATCCACCCGCTGTCGCAGGAGTATTTCAAGAAGGTCAAACCCATCGAGCTGCTGTCGCAGGTGTCGCCACCGGTGTTCATGAACTCGCTGGAAAAAATCATGGCCTACGCGCCACCGTTTGTGTACTCCAAGGTCAGCGGCATCCGCTCGCCCACGGGGGTGGAGGCCGAAGGCTGGCTACTATCGGTGGGCGGCACGCCCAAGGAGATCATGGCGCACAGCCCCGAATTCACCTACCGCCGCCTGCTGGACGCCGCCGCCATGGCCAAACGCCTGGGCGCCCAAATCATGGGCCTGGGTGCCTTCACCAAGGTGGTGGGCGACGCGGGCCTGACGGTGGCCAAACGCGCGCCGCTGCCCATCACCACCGGAAACAGCTACAGCGCCTCGGGCGCGCTGTGGGCGGCACACGACGCGCTCTTGCGCATGCGCCTGCTGCCCGCCCCCAAAGGCAAGGGCCGCGTGCAGTTCAAGGCCATGGTGGTGGGTGCCACCGGGGCCATCGGCTCGGTCTGCGCCCGGCTGCTGGCCAAAGCGGCCCAAGAGGTGTACCTGGTGTCGCCCGAAACGGCCAAGCTGCTCTCGCTGAAGGAATCCATCCTGCAGGAAACCCCCGACGCCAAGCTCTTCCTCTCGGCCCAGGCCGACAAGGACATTGCCGCCATGGACATGGTGGTGACCGCCACCTCGGGCGCGGGCAAGAAGGTGCTCGACATCATGAAGGTGAAACCCGGCTGCGTCATCACCGACGTGGCGCGCCCGCTGGACCTGCCCCCCGAAGAAGTGGCCAAACGCCCGGATGTGCTGGTGATCGAGTCGGGCGAAATTTTGCTGCCCGGCGAGGTGCGGATGAAGAACATCGGTCTGCCCAAAAACGTGGTCTATGCCTGCCTGGCCGAGACCATTGTGCTGGCGCTGGAAGGGCGCTTCGAGAACTTCACCGTGGGCCGAGGCATCGAGTGGGAAAAGGTGCGCGAAATCTACCAGCTCGGCCTCAAACACGGCATGCAACTGGCCGCCATCTCAGGTGTGAACGGGCCATTTAGTGATGAAGACATTGCCCGGGTGCGGGAGTTGGCGCTGGCGGCGCGGGCTAGGCTGGCGCTGGCGCCAGTGAAGGCGGCCCCACGCAAAAGGGCGGCCGTCAAAGCGTCTAAACCGGCGGCACCGGTCAAAAAGGCGGCCTCGGCAAAGCGCGGCACACTGGCGGCTTGATTTACTTCACTCAAGGGCTGGATGGGAATGAAATAGGCCTCTAGCCCCCGTATTCATTGCGCATATAGCTATGAATAACATAGCACTTCACAAGCAATGCAGTGCTCTGGAACAACCGGTTGTAAAAGGGGGCATCAACGCATGCCACACGCGCCCGGTCCGTCCGGGTGACCGCACGATCCGCAGGGACTCGGCATGGCGGGTGCGGCTGCAGTCGATGCGCCGGGGGTGGCAAAAACGGATAGCAATTTTTCAAGCGCCGTGGACTGGCAACTTGGGCATTGGGGAATAGTGTCAGAGCGCACCAGTGCTTCAAATTGGTGACCGCAGTTGCTGCAGGCGTATTCGTACATTGGCATTTTTTAACTCCAAGTTGGGGGCGGATTATCGGTCCAAGCAAGCACCCTCGGGTGGGTGGTTGGGAATCGCCAAGGGGTCTGATGCGGACTGCAGTTGCTGCAAATTAAAGACTGCTGCAGACCCCTTGCTGCCACACAACTTTTGATCTGATTACTCCAGACCTGTCAATCGGCTACGCACTGGAAAATCGGCAATGTGGCGTTATTTCCGCAGCCTGGAGCACCCGGACTCGATTGCTGCACCCGCCACCGGGCCAGACTCGGTTTCCCCCATCGCATCTCTTGTACATTCGTTGATAGTTAACTGTACAAAAGACCGGAGAATTTACAGCATGAACCAGCAGGCAACCGAGCAACATATTGACCCAAGCAAGTGGGAGGGGGATGCATTTAACAGGAAGATTTATGCCGACTTTTTGTCTCAATATATCGAGATGCGCGTGTCAAAGACGGATGAGCCGTTGACCGTTGCATTGGACGCAGCTTGGGGAACCGGGAAGACTTTTTTTGTAAACAAATGGGCCAGCGATATCGAAGCCAGGAATGGCGGCGTAATAATTTTTGATGCATGGAAAAATGACTTTTCCAATGAGGTTCTAGTTTCATTCATGGCAGAACTCTCAATTGGCATGAAGCCACTTCGCGAGCGCATTGCGACAACAGTGAAGGTAGCCGAGGTGCTCAATCAACAGACGAAAAGCCTGATGAGTGGGTTCAGAAAAGCTGCGTTGCCTGCTGCAGGCGCAATAGCGAAGGGCGTGCTTAAGAAGTTAACTGGCATGGCCGTAGATGAAATAGTGGATGCCATTGAAAGCGGCAATACGCCTGATGTCGATGACTTTGACTTGGAGAAAGCCACAGAGGGAGCTGTAGAAGACTTGGAAAAAGGACTGGAGACATTCTTTGAAAAAACTCTTGAGGCCCACCAAGCGCGCTCGGCGGCAACTCAAGACTTCAAAGACGCGCTCGAATTGCTCGTGAAGACTCTGCAGGCTGAAAGCGCCATAGAGGGACCGCTTTACATTTTTGTAGATGAGCTTGACCGCTGCAGGCCTGACTACGCGATAAAACTTCTTGAAGGGATCAAGCACCTTTTCGCTGTGAATGGAGTTGTATTTGTAGTGTCCACCAATATGGATCAACTCTCGAAATCTGTTCAAGCGGTTTATGGCGGAAACTTTGATGGTTTTGGCTATTTGAAGCGATTTTTTGATTTTGAGTTCACGCTTCCACAACCTGATTTTTACAGCTTCGCGCAGGTACTTATGCGTGACCTTCCCCTTTTTACTGGCAGAAACATAAATTACGGACTGGACGAACCGGCATACAAAAAAGAGGTCCTGCTCGCAAGAAGTTTTGAACTAATCACTAGTGCCTTTAACTTGCCCTTGCGGTCTCAAAAGCAAGTTTGGATGATTGCTTCCGCAGCGTCATCCGGGATTCCTGCAAACTCGCAAATCAGCGTGCTGTGGCTCTTCTTCTTATCTGTATTGCGGCACAGCCATCCAGAGACATTGGAAAAACTAGGTGAGAAGTTATTGTCGTTGGATCAGTTCAAAGAGCTGTGCAAGCCTATTGGAGGTATCTCTGGAACTTCTGCAAAGTCGTTTCACCGGGTCGAAAGGCAAAACGGATACGGTCATTTTGATGAAGCTAGCTTCGTTGAATTGACAAACATTCTGTATGTCTATCACAAAGCAGTTTTTGAAACCATTGACGAAATTTCAAAGAGAATGAACCAGGATAGTTTGAGATACCCAAAGTACCTTGTAAATAATATGGTCAATGAGCGCCCCAACCCTTACAACCCGGAAATTGAGTACCGCCCATTTATTCAACACTATCAAAAGTTGGTAAAAATGGCTGGTCTGATGAGTTGACGCCCCAGCCACCTAAACAGCCTCTCCAAACCGTACCTTGTCAACGCTGCCGCTCATGTAGGCTTAGCTAGAGACGAGTCTTGGACGCAGTTGTAATACCGATCCTATGTTCTTGGCTTCTTCATAAGAGTTCCCTACGATGGCAAAAATGGGCGCATCACGCGCAATTGAGAACGGCTTACAAACCAATCCTGTCAACTGGATGAATGGGAAGCGGACACCCACCAACGGCAGCAATCGCTGCACAACCGTAGTCCGTTGCGCTCCATTGTTGAAGGGCAACCTCGGGGAAAGTCGTTAGATCGCTATAGCCAGAAACTGGTGCATCAAACGGGCGCAGAGACACCCTCAACCAAAATCATGTTGAAAAATTCAGTGGTCCCGAGGCGTTTGCTCCGTGCTGCGCGGTAGGTCTCGCCGTCATACCAGGCCTTCGCGGCCTCATAGCTTGGGAATTTCAGCATCGCCACACGGCCGGGTTTCCATTCGCCTTCCAGCGATTCAGAGCGACCGCCCCGAATCACATACTCACCCCCTGCAGCTTTAACCGTTGCGGGAGCATCCGCCATGTACTGTTTGTACTGTTCCATGTTGGCGATTTGCATATCAACAATGATGTAGGCAGCGGGCACGGTTTACTCCAAATCAAGATCGGCAATGAATAGCGATGCCGTTGCGCTTTGCTGGTTGAATGCTACTCGGCTTTACTCCCTGGCAGCCATTCGTGAAAGCCGACAAACGCCGCAATACGGATGCGCCACCCGCCACGCGGTAAAGTGACCCCATGCACAGCAAACCCCTTCTGGCCCACGGCCGCGCCTTTGCGCACATCGCCGCCCTTCACCCCGAACTCACGGCCTTGCGCCGCGACCTGCACGCACACCCCGAGCTGGGCTTTGAAGAGGTGTACACCGCGCGGCGCGTGGTGGAGTCGCTCAAGGTGTGTGGGGTGGATGCCATCCACACCGGCATCGGCAAGACCGGCGTGGTGGCGCTGATCCATGGCCGGGAAAAACCCAACGATTCCAGCCCCGCCATGCTGGGCCTGCGCGCCGACATGGACGCGCTACCCATGGCCGAGCACAACGACTTTGGCTGGAAGTCCACCAAAGCAGGTTTGATGCACGGCTGCGGCCACGACGGGCACACCGCCATGCTGGTGGGCGCGGCGCGTTACCTGGCGGAGACACGCAATTTTTGCGGCACAGCGGTGCTGATTTTTCAGCCGGGCGAAGAGGGCTATGCCGGTGCGCGGGCTATGGTGCAAGACGGTTTATTTGAGCGTTTTCCGGTGCAGTCGGTCTACGCCATGCACAACTGGCCCGCCATGCGCGCAGGCACGGTGGGTATCAACCCCGGCCCCATGATGGCGGCAGCGGACCGGGTGCGCATCGAGATCACCGGGCGCGGCGGCCACGGCGCGCACCCCTACCAAACGGTGGACCCGGTGCTGGTGGCGGCCCACATCATTACCGCCGTGCAAAGCATTGTGTCGCGCAACGTCAAACCGGTAGACAGCGCTGTGGTCAGCCTGTGCGCCATGCAGGCCGGCGACCTGAGCGCCATGAGCGTGGTGCCCGGCAGCGCCACCCTGGTGGGCACGGTGCGCACTTTCAAGCCCGCCGTGCAAGACCTGGTGGAACGCCGCTTGCAAGAGTTGTGCGTGGCGGTGGCGCAGGGCTTTGGCGCCACAGCCACGGTGACGTTTGAGCGCATGTACCCCGCCACCATCAACACCGCGCCCGAGGCCCGGTTTGCGGGGGACGTGGCCGCCGCGCTGGTGGGTGAAGACCAGGTGGACCGGCACCTGGAGCCCAGCATGGGTGCGGAAGATTTTTCTTTCATGCTGCAAGCCAAGCCCGGCGCTTATTTGCGCCTGGGCCAGGCCCGAGGCGACGGAGCCGGTGAAGCCTGCCTGCACAACCCGCTGTACGACTTCAACGACGAAGTGCTGCAGCTGGGCGCGGCGCTGTTTGCGGGGCTGGTGGAGCGGGGGCTGTCAGCATCGCTACAAGCGGTCTAAGGGGATCGCCAATCTCAGAAGTGCGTCCAGATTGGATTCTGCATGCGTCCAAATTGGATTCATGGCTACGCTCCTGCCTTTAGTCCCAAGGCGGTTCAAGTGGGAATCAACGCATGCCACATGCGCCCGGGCCGTCCGGGTGGCCACACGATCCGCAGGGGCTCGGCATGGCGGGTGCGGCTGCAGCCGATGCGCCGGGGGTGGCAAAAACGGACAGCAATTTTTCAAGCGCCGTGGACTGGCAACTTGGGCATTGGGGAATGGTGTCGGAACGCACCAGCGCTTCAAATTGGTGGCCGCAGTTGCTGCAGGCGTATTCGTACATTGGCATTTTTTGCTCCAAGTTGGGGGTGGACGATCAGTCCAAGCAAGTGCCTATCTGCTTGATGGCGGGAATTTGCAAAGGGGGTCTGGTGCGGGCTGCAGTTGCTGCAAATTAAAAGACGGTTTTAGGATGGTTCTGGCCGTGGTATGGGGTACTCGAAGGCACTGCTGAAACGACGAGCGGAAAGCGTCCCACTGACCAATTTGTTCGGCTGACGAATGACGTTAGGCCGTTGACATGCTTCAGTTGATCCAGATATCCATGTTGATCGCACCAAGAACTCCAGCGAGATGTTGCATTCCCACAAGCTGGCCGGTGCTCGTAAGAAACGCTGTTGGCGCTTGGACCGCTGCGAATTCTTCCATAATTTTAAGTATCGCTGTGGCGCCTTCCGCACGTAGTTGATCATCAGTTGCAGGCAGGAATGTGTACCTCTGGCGAAGTTGACTTGGAAATAAGTTTGCGTCGGCCACTGGGTTAATTGTGAGAACTCCTGAGCTTGCCAAGTACTGGCGATTTGCAGGTGACATCCGAAAACCAGGCTCAACATGCGGGAGGATTCTTTGGAATATCACTTCTAAGGAGCTGGTCGAGGTTAGTCCGCTGTGTATGACCGACTTCGTATATTGAATGAAGGCTAGGTATGAGATTTGTGCCTTCGTGAGAGATGGCAGAACACGGACAGCGGCCTCGCAAACAAGCTTCAAAAGCGGCTTGTCCGCTGCTGCAAGCCGTTCAATTAGGACACGCGAAACCAACGCAACGTCTGATTCATTGCCTTTCAGGGCGCATCCGCGAAGCGCTTCGTTGAACGTGTTTTGAGCATCCGGCTTTGCAAACTCTCTTGCAGTAACGCGACATGTGGCCCCAAGTTGACTGACGAACTCCGTTAGAAATTTTTCAACGTTCTTTTGAGCCTCTTCCTTTGCAGCCTGCTGAAGTGCCGGGAGGTGGTTCTGAACGAACGTGTCGACCAGCATTCGAACTTCAGACACAGAAGGGCCGACACTAATATTAACGTCACGCGCCGCTTGCACGGCGATGGCACCGTCCGTCGCCTTTTGGGATTGACCAAGCGGATTCACTGCAAACCTTGTTTGTTTCCCTTGCCAATTTGCACATCTCGTCCGGCTTGAATGGAAACAGAACCGTGGTCTGCGAGTTGCTTTTGACCAGACGATTCATTTTTAAAGAAGCGCCTTACGATGTAGCCAAGCGCAGAGAAAACGGCTATGCCGATGCCTGAAAATACCCAACTCACGTTGTCCATTACCCAATCCATTTTGATCTCCCGAAGCTTTTTTAAGTTATTGCATTTCGAGCTATGCGCCTATATTGGTGGAATTTGGGCAGCATCAGACTCACCATCTCTACATTTCAACTGGATCGAACTATAGCCCAATGGACCACACACTTGAATGGCCACCCCCGCTGCAATGCGGTGCTCTTTTTCTCAAAATATCCCTTGAATCATCAAAGGATGATTAGGACAAAATTCAGCTGTAGCCCGCATAGAACGTGCGCAAGCAGCTCTCAAATCCATAGCAACTCAAAGTCCAGGCAACTCCAATGCCCGGCGCCCAGCGGCTTCAATCCTTGAACACCGCCGCTACGTTAGCGCAGGAATACCTTTGCAGCATCCCACTCCGCATGCTCAAAGGCTGGAGCGAAATCATCCAGTTCCTTGGCAGACAAACCTACCGCTGGGCTTAACGCCAATCGCCTGCTGTTTGATGGCATTTGCATTCATAGCGCCCCCGCGTCCGGCGCCGATTTACGGGTTCGCACGCGCTTGGGCAGTTGCTCGTCCATCAGCGTCAGGCCAATCACATCGTCCCCCGTATCCAGCAGTTGGCCCAAGCGGTCCAACTCGCCAAAGACCTGCAAGGTACGCGCCACGAAATGCAGGGGGATGCGCGGGTCGCCTTTTTCCAGGCGCCGCACGGTGGCCAGGGACGCGCCGATGCGTTCGGCCAAAGACGCCTGCGTCAACTGGCGCCGTCGGCGGGCCAGTGAAATGTCGCGCCCCAGCTTCAGGATGGCCCGTTCCACCGGCAAAGGCATGGGCAATGTGCTTGCCATACAACTCCTAAAAGATACTTTAATTGGCTTAATGTATCCGATGGGATGTTTTATTTCAACAAACGCTCAGTCCTTGAACACCGCCGCCCGCTTGCTCATGTTCGCCATCATGGCTTCTTGCAGGTCGTTGCTCATCAGCATGGCGGCGTTCCAGGTGGCGATGTAGTTCAGGCTGTCGGCCACCGTGTGGTCGCGGGCGTAGGTGATCATTTCCTTGCAGCCGCGCACCGACAGGGGCGACTTGGCGGCGATGGTGGCGGCGATCTCGTGCACACCGGCGTACAGCGCCTCGCGTGATTCGAACACGCGGTTCACCAGGCGCATTTCGCGCGCTTCGGCGGCGGTGAAGTGGCGGCCGGTATAGGCCAGTTCGCGGGCCATGCCTTCGCCCACCAGCTTGGGCAGGCGCTGCAGGGTGCCCACGTCGGCGGTCATGCCGATGTCGATTTCCTTGATGGTGAAGTAGGCGTCGGCTGAGCAATAGCGCATGTCGGCGCAGGTGATCAGGTCGATGCCGCCGCCCACGCAGGCGCCGTGGATGGCGGCCAGCACCGGTTTGCGGCAGCGCTCCAGGCTGGTCAGGGTGTCTTGCATGTCCAGGATGACGCGGCGCAGGGCTTCGCGGGTGCGGCCATCGCAGTCGTTCTGGATTTGCGGGCCCAGGCCCATCATCATTTGCAGGTCGATGCCTGCGGTGAACAGCTTGCCTTCGCCTTGCAGCACGGCCACCCGGGCCTCGGGGGTGGCATCCACCCACTGGAAGGCCTTGCGGATTTCCTGCCACATGGTGGCGTTCATGGCGTTGGCCTTGTCGGGGCGGTTCAGGCGCACGGTGGCGATGTGGTTTTCCAGGGTGACGGAGAGGGTTTCATAGCTCATGGGGTAGTCCTTGAATGTGAAAGCAGCTGCAATTATTGGGCTTTGGCGGCCTTGTAGGCCGACAGGTAGGGGGCTAGGCGTTTGCCCATTTCGTCGCCCAGGGCTTGCAGGCCGCTCAGGGGGCGCACCATCACCTCGAACTCGACAATTTTGCCCTCGGTATCGAACTGGACCATGTCGATGCCCTTGAGCGCCTTGCCGTCCACATGGGCGGAGAATTCCAGCACCACGCTCAGGCCGTCGGCACTGGCCAGTTCGCGGTGGTAGGTGAAGTCTTCAAACACCTTGGCCACCGTGCCCAAAATCAGCTGCACCGCCTGCGCGCTGGCGTAGGGTGTGTGCGCCATAGGCGAGCGGAACACGGCCTTGGGATGCAGGATGCTGCCCAGCTCGCTCAGATCGCCCTGGGCCACCATGCGGTGCCACTGTTTGACCGATGCCGCCACGGCGGGCTGCAGGCCGTGGCTGGGGGTGGCAGCGTCTTTGGCGGGGGCTTTGTCGCCCGAGATTTCCAGCGCCACCGCCAGTTCGGTGCCCTGCTTGATAGCGCGTTTGGCGTCCAGCTCGGCGGCCTTGTCGGCGCCGCCAATCAGGTGCACATTGCAGCCAGCGGCCAGCAGTTCGGCCTGCAATTCGCGCTGCGGGTCTTGCCCGGCGCAGACCACCACGGTGTCGGCGGGGATGGTCATTTCCTTATCACCCACGGTGATGTGCAGGCCCGCGTCGTCCACCTTGCGGTAGGTGACACCGGCGATCATTTCGACCTGGCGGTTTTTGAGCGAAGTGCGGTGGATCCAGCCCGTGGTCTTGCCCAGGCCGTCGCCCACTTTGCTGACCTTGCGTTGCAGCAGGTAGACCTTGCGTGGGCTGGGTTCGATCACCGGGGCCTGCAGGCCGCCGCGCGCGGCATAGGCGGTGTCCACGCCCCATTCGGCGAAGAACTTGGCCGGGTCCTGGCTGGGGCTGGGGCTGGTGCCGTGGTGCAGCAGGAATTCGGCCACGTCAAACCCGATGCCGCCCGCGCCGATCAGCGCCACGGTGTTGCCCACCGCGCACTTGTCGCGCAGCACGTCCAGGTAGCCCACCACCTTGGGGTGGGTGATGCCTTCGATCTCGGGCAGGCGCGGCGTCACGCCCGTGGCCAGCACCACATGCGCAAAGTTGCCGGCGGCCAATTCCTGGGCAGTGACGCGGCGGTTCAGTTCCAGCTTCACGCCATGGATGGCAATCTGGCGGCCGAAGAAGCGCAGGGTTTCATAAAACTCTTCCTTGCCCGGCACCTGTTTGGCGATGTTGAACTGGCCGCCAATCTCGCTGGCCGCGTCGAACAGCGTGACCTCAAAACCGCGCTGGGCGGCCGTGGTGGCAAAGGCCAGGCCGGCCGGGCCCGCACCCACCACCGCCACGCGGCCCCGGGTCGTGGCGGGCACCACGTTGAGCAGGGTCTCGTGGCAGGCGCGCGGGTTCACCAGGCAGGAGGTGATCTTGCCGCCAAAGGTGTGGTCCAGGCAGGCCTGGTTGCAGCCGATGCAGGTGTTGATCTCGTCGGCCTTGCCCTGCGCGGCTTTTTGGATGAACAGCGGGTCCGCCAGAAAGGGGCGCGCCATGGACACCATGTCGCACAGGCCGTCGGCCAGCACCTGTTCGGCCACCTCGGGGGTGTTGATGCGGTTGGTGGCGACCAGCGGAATACCCACCTTGCCCTTGAGCTGCTGCGTTACCCAGGCGAAGGCGGCGCGTGGCACCTTGGTGGCGATGGTGGGAATGCGCGCCTCGTGCCAACCGATGCCGGTGTTCAGGATGGTGACGCCAGCAAGCTCCAGCGCCTGGGCCAGTTGCACCACCTCGTCGAGTGTGGAGCCGCCTTCCACCAGGTCCAGCATGGACAGGCGGAAGATGATGATGAAGTTGGCCCCCACCCGCTCCCGCGTGCGGCGCACGATTTCCAGCGGAAAACGGATGCGGTTTTCGTAACTACCGCCCCAGGCGTCGTCGCGGTGGTTGGTTTGCGCGGCGATGAATTCGTTGATGAGGTAGCCCTCGGAACCCATGATCTCCACACCGTCGTACCCCGCGCTTTGGGCCAGAGCCGCCGCGTGGGCGTAGTCCTCAATGGTCTGCTCTACCTCCTCGTGGGTGAGCGCGTGGGGGCGAAAGGGGTTGATGGGCGCCTTCAGGGCGCTGGGCGCCACCAGCTCGGGGTGGTAGGCGTAGCGGCCAAAGTGCAGGATCTGCATGGCGATCTTGCCGCCCGCGTCGTGCACGGCCTGCGTCACCACTTTGTGTTTGTCGGCCTCTTCTTGCGTGGTCATGCGGGCGCCGCCGGGCATGGGGCGGCCGCGGTCGTTGGGGGCAATGCCGCCGGTCACGATCAGGCCCACACCGCCCGCTGCGCGCTCGGCGTAAAACGCGGCCATGCGCGCAAAACCGTCTTTGGCCTCTTCCAGCCCCACGTGCATGGAGCCCATGAGCACGCGGTTTTTGAGGGTGGTAAAGCCCAGGTCGAGCGGGGCCAGCATGTGGGGGTAGGTGGTCATGGGTGTGTCCTTGGGGTTAAGTTCCGGGAGGAAAAACGGCGCAACTATGCAACCAGTTGCAATAGTTTAGGAGGAGTTGGGAATTTATGCAACTGGTTGCATAGTTTGAACGCTGCGCTTAGACTTCCCGCATGTCGCTGTCCCACGCCGTCCTCACCTCACTGATCGAAAAATCGTCCTCCGGCTACGACCTGGCGCGCCGCTTTGACAAGTCCATCGGTTACTTTTGGCACGCCACGCACCAGCAGATTTACCGCGAACTGGCGCGCATGGAAGCGGCGGGTTGGATCGAGTCCAGCAGCGCGCCCGACGCCGGCAAGACCCGCAAGCGCGAATACCGCGTGCTGGACGCCGGCCGCGCCGAGCTGGCCCGCTGGGCCAGCGAACCCTCCCCGCCCATGGACCTGCGCGACGAATTCATGGTGAAACTGCGCGCCGACGCCGCCCTGGGCGAGCTCGACCTGCGCGGCGAACTGCTGCGCCGCATCGCCCTGCACCGCGAGCGGCTGGCCCACTACCGGGAGATCGAGCAGCACGACTTCCTGCACGGCAAACCCCTGTCCCGCGAAGCCCGCATCCACCACATGATCCTGAAAAAAGGGATTTTGTACGAGGAGGGGGAGATTGCGTGGAATGGGGAAATGCTGGGAATGCTGGGCTAGGGTGCTTGCTTGTGTTGTGCGTTAAGCGCACTTCAAAGCGGATTAAAGACCTGTAAAACGCTACATATTTCATAGCTTGCTACGCTATAAGCTATGCAGAAATAGGCATATTTAAGCTGTATTTTCTAAAAAATAAAACATTCCATTTGTGCATATGATTTGTGCATATGGCTTGTGCGCGCCGTCTGCGCCGCCACCGCAATTCGCAGAGCACCCCGTTCGGTTACAGTAGCCCCCATTAAAAAATCACACAAGACGGGAGGATCCATGCCGGAGTTCGGGGCACGCGTGGCACCGAGGTCAAAAACATAGCCACATCCATACACCATTTACTCGCAGTGGCACGCGAAGCCACTGCCATTTTTCACCACGTAGGGAGGAAGGCCGATTGCACGACCGATGCACGGTTTTCCAAGAATAATTTTTCATGACAACGACCATTGCTTTCAAATCACTCGGCCTGATGCTGGCCACATCCGCCGCACTTCTGGGCTGCGGCGGCGGCGGGGACGCCGCTGGGGACGCCAATGACACCACCGGCAATCCTTTTGTATCCAAGGTGGGCACCTACGCCAGTGGCTGCACAAAAACGTCTTATCCCGGCGGAACACCGAGCTCAACCAACGTGACCCTGGTGCTCAGCGCGCCCACCGGCTCCAGCAAAGTCGCCGCCAACTACCACGACCAGGAGTACATCGGCAGCGACACCTGCGATGCTGCCAGCCTGGACACTGACATCACCGTGTCGGGAACCCTCACCGCCCTTTCCGGCACCAAAGTGATCGACATCATAAAAGCCATTGGGGGAGGCAACACCATCACCGGCACCGCCAGCACGGCCGCCTTTCGCTTGGAAAGCTTGACCCTCTCCAAAGGAAGCATCACCCTCCCGGCCATGGGAACGGTTGCCAACGTGGGCTACCTGTTCCAGGGCTCCAAACTTTACGCTCTGATCAACCCCAAAGGCGAGTCCGACCAATTGGGCGCTTATTTCTCTAGCGTTTTTATGACCAAGCAATAAGGATGCGCCGGGGCCTAGCGCCCCGGCGTGGACGTCATGCCCTGGGCCGGACTGTAGCCCCCCCCTCAGCCCAGCCGAATCTTCTCCCCGTAGCCCGTCATCTCAAGGTAGCCGCGCCCCACCTCTTTGCCGCCTTCCAGCAGCCGAGGAGAGGGGCCAGGCTCACAATAAACCTGGACCTGCGCGCCGACGCGGCCAAGCCCGCATCCACCACATGATCCTGAAAAAAGGGATTTTGTACGAGGAGGGGGAGATTGCGTGGAATGAGGAAATGCGGGGGGTGCTGGGGTAGGGCTCATGAATCGACCTTTCCGCATCCAACAAGCCAGTTTTGCCTATACTTTATGCCAATTGGCGTAAAAGGGCATCTTTATGAATACAGCAGCATATGTCAGCGAAACCGTGACAGGCTTGTCCGCCGCATCGGTGTTGGGCGGCGAACCTGTGCTGCACGCCCTGCCGCGCTCTGTTCTGGAATGGATTGCACTGGTGCGCCTGGGCATTTCAGCCGGTGCGGTTGATGCTGCTGTGCGGGTGATGGGCATTGGCCAATCTGAGTTGGCACGTGCGCTGGACATTCCCGAACGCACGCTTGCACGGCGCAAAAAAGAAGGCGTTTTGAGCTCCGATGAGTCGGGAAAAATGGTGCGCCTGGCGCAAGTGATTGAGCGCGCGGTCGAGGTGTTTGAGGACGAGCAAACCGCCCTGGCCTGGCTTAAAAGCCCCAATGCGGCTTTGGGCGGCAGCAGCCCGCTGTCACTTTTGGATACCGAGTTAGGCTCCATGGCCGTGGTGGGCACCTTGGGCCGTATTGAACACGGCGTATTTGCCTGATGGTGGCCGTAACGCGCCCGGTGTGGCGCATCACCACGCGCCGTTTTGCGGATCAGGCATTTTCTGGCGAAGGGGCCAGGCTGTATGGCGGTCGGTGGAATCGGGTGGGCCAGTCGGTGGTCTATACCGCTGAAAGCCGATCTTTGGCGCTGCTGGAGATGCTGGTGCAAGACGAACCTTTGCGTGCCCACTATGTGTTGATACCGGCCCATCTGCCCGAGAACGTCAGCCTGGAGACCTTGGACACCACTGTCTTGCCAAGGGACTGGCGCACCCACGCTGGCCGCGAAGCCTTGCAGACCCTGGGGGCTGAGTGGCTGCGACAGTCACGCAGCTGTGTGCTGGCCGTCCCCAGCGCGGTGATTCCTGCAGAACTCAATTTTCTAATCAACCCCCTGCACCCCGATTTCAAGCACATCTCGCTGGGTGCGCCGGAGACGCTGGAAACGGATATGCGCTTGCGCTGAGCGGCGCCGTGCGTATCGACAACTCGGGCTTACTTCTGTTCTCGCAAAATCGGGGGTGTATCCGTCCCCCTCATCAAAGGAGCACCCATGTCCGGTGGAAATTGGTTTGATGGCATGACGCCCTTGGGCGCGGCCCATCAGCGTGGGCTGAAGGTTCGGACGCGCCAGAATTCTTTACAATTCCGGACCCAGACTCCGAAACTGTAAAGAATGATCCCACGCCACGCTGCGCCCCGTATTCTGCGACTGCTTGACGGTTTTCCCATCGTCACGGTGACCGGGCCACGTCAGTCCGGCAAGACCACGCTGGTGCGCGAGTTGCTTCCCCATAAGCCCTATGTTTCGCTGGAGTCCCCAGCCCAGCGCGAATTCGCCCGCGCCGAACCTGCTGATTTTTTGCGCCAATTCCCTGCGGGCGCGGTCATCGACGAGGCGCAAAACGCGCCCGAGTTGTTTTCCGAAATGCAAGGTGTCGTGGATGCCTCGGGGCACATGGGTTTGTTTGTGCTGACAGGTTCGCACAATCTATCCTTGTTGTCGGGGGTGACCCAAAGCCTGGCCGGGCGCACCGCACTGGTGGAGTTGCTGCCCTTGTCCATTGCCGAACTGCGGGGCGCCGACCTGCTGGATGCCAACTATGCCAGCCATCTGGTGAAAGGCTTTTTCCCTGCCATTTACGCCCGTTCCCTGGAACCTTTTGAATGGCTGCATGCCTACCTCGTGACCTATGCCGAACGTGATGCGCGCCAACTGGCGGCCATACAAGACCTGGGTGCTTTCCAGCGTTTTTTGAAGCTGACCGCGGCGCGCACAGGCCAACTGCTCAACATGCAGTCGCTGGCCAGCGATGTCGGCGTGTCCGACAAGACGGCCAAGCACTGGCTGTCCATTTTGGAGACCTGTTATCTGGTGCATTTTGTGCATCCCCATTTCGCCAACTTTGGCAAACGCCTGACCAAGAGCCCCAAGCTGTACATGGCTGACTCGGGGCTGGCTGCGGCACTTCTGGGCATTCAGAATGAAGCACAGATGCAAAACCACCCCTTGCGTGGAGCGCTGTTCGAGACCATGGTGGTGAATGAATTCCGTAAAAACCGCTGCAACACGGGCGTGCGTGATCCGCTGTACTTCTGGCGGGACAACATCGGCACCGAGGTCGACCTGATTCTGGAGCGTGGCGATGAAATTGCCGCCGTGGAGATCAAGTCCGGCATCAGCGTGGCATCCGACGCTTTCGGCAATTTGAAAAAATGGCAGAAATACGCCACTGAACGCGGCAGCTTTTCTGCCATCTATCCGGGCCTGGTGTACGGTGGCAATACGCGATTCACACGTGAAGGGGTGGATGTCTTGCCCTGGTCCAGTCTGTAGGTCACCCACCATGTCCCACCCCACCCAACTGCTGTTTCTCCCCGGCGCCGGGAGAGGCCCGGACTTCTAGAAACCGGTGACTGAATTGCTGGTGCATCCGGCCTCGCGCAAGCGGATCGCTGGAACCACCAATGACACCACCGGCAATCCTTTTATGGAGAAGCTGGGCACCTACACCAATACCTGCACCCAAACGTCTTACACCGGCGAAACTCCACGCTCCACCAGTGTTACTCTGGTGCTCAGCGCACCCTTGGGGTCGGACAAAGTTAGCGCCAGCTACCACAGCAAGGAATACATCGGCAGTGCCGCCTGCGATGTCGCCAGCCTCGATAGCGATCTCACCGTTTCTGGAACACTCCAGGCCCAGTCCGCCACGAAGGCGATTAGTTCGATGCAAGCCATGTTCAACGAGGGCATCAGCGGTACGGCCAACACCGCCACCTTTGGTTTAGAAAATGTGACCGTCGCCCACGCCAGAAGCTTGACCACCCGTTCCGAGCGCAAAGGTGTATTCTGAGCGGGGTTGGAGCATATCGGCGGATCAAACACAGGGAAGAGGGATGCTACCCATGATCAAAAAGTCATTGCACTGTATTTTGCTGCTGCTTGCCTTTGGCGCCAGCGCCCTTTTGTTTTCCGCCCATGCGCAGGAAATTCACATTGCCTACGCCGACGAAGAGCTCCCCCCCTTTGCCATGGGAAATGGCCCTGAGCAACCCCATCCCCCCGGTATCTATGTGGACCTGATCAACCGGGTGGCCCATGAACTTGGGATCACCGTCAAATTTCAGCGCCAGCCCACCAAGCGGGGGCAAATCATGCTGAAAAACGGCAGTGTGGATGCGCTATTCAGCCTGTCTTACGCCCAGGAGCGGCTTGAACTGGGGCAGTACCCCATGAAAAACGGCAAACCCGACGGCAGTCGGCGCATCGGCGCGGTGGCCTACTACCTCTACAAGCTGGACAACAGCCCGGTTGAATACGATGGCAAGACCATCAAAAATGCCACGATGGCCATCGGCGCCAATCTGGGCTACTCCATCGCCGGCGATATCCGCAAAATGGGACTGGCGGTGGAAGAGGTCAAGTCCACGGACAGCAACCTCAAGAAGCTGCAGTTGGCCCGCATTGCGGCGTTTGCAGGGCAGGACATCGACACCGACGCACTGATCGAAGCCCATGCCTACGCCAGAATCGTCAAATTGCCGATTCCCATGGCGTCCAAGGATTATTTTCTGGTGTTCAGCAACCAGTTCATGGCACAGCATGCGGACATGGCGGAGAAATTCTGGACCCGGCTCGGCGAGGTCAGGGATGGCATGACCAAGACGCTTGCGGTCCAATACCGCTAGAGATCCGGGCACATCAAAGAACGGTCCCACGCCGCACCTCGAATGCAGCGACGGCTTGCAAGCCCCCCCACCATGCTGCTGGTCAGCCTCGTCCATCTGCTGCCCGTCTCTGGCCTGCTGGGGGTGTTCCTGATCTTCGCGGCCTTTCGGCCCGCGCTGCAAGCCGATGGGGAGGTGGAGCGACTCTCTACAATCTCCCCCTGCCCACACCTTCGGGGAAATTGCGCCCCTCTCTATGGAAATAGCCTTACTTTTCGTCCTTATCCTGATCAATGGCCTGTTTGCCATGTCCGAGATTGCACTCGTGACAGCGCGCAAAACCCGGCTGCAAAAATTGATGGATGAGGGCGATAGCGGCGCCCAGGCGGCCATCAAGCTGGGGGAAGACCCCACGCGTTTCTTGTCCACGATCCAGATCGGGATCACCTCCATTGGCGTGCTCAACGGTATTGTTGGTGAAGCCGCCCTGGCACAACCACTGAGCCTCTGGCTGCTGGCACTGGGCGCCGACGTAGCCTATGCCAACTACGCCGCAACAGGCCTGGTGGTGGTGGTGATCACCTACTTTTCTATCGTGGTGGGCGAGCTGGTGCCCAAACGTCTGGGCCAGAGCCATCCAGAAACCCTGGCGCGGCTGGTAGCCCGCCCGATCAATTTTTTGGCCATTGCAACCAAGCCTTTTGTGCGCCTGCTGTCCCTGTCCACGCATACTTTGTTGCGCCTGCTGGGGGTGAAAGACAACGGCAACAACGCGGTGACCGAAGCGGAAATTCATGCCGTGCTGGCCGAAGGCACCAGTGCCGGGGTGATCGACTCGCATGAACACACCATGGTGCGCAATGTGTTTCTTCTGGATGACCGCCAAATCGGCTCGCTCATGGTGCCGCGTGCCGATGTGAAGTGCCTGGATGTCGCGCTCTCTTTCGAAGAGAACCTGGCCATCATCGAGCAGTCTGACCATGCCCGATTTCCCGTCGTCCGGGGCGGGATGGGGGATTTGATCGGGGTGTTGAACGCACGGCAATGGTTGTCTCGGGCCTTGAAGGAAAAAGACCATGAACTTGCCAACCAACCCATGCAGACGGCGCTGTATGTGCCCGAGACCATTACCGGCATGGAGTTATTGGAAAATTTTCGCTCATCCGATGTGCACATGGCGTTTGTCATCGACGAATACGGCGAAATCCAGGGCATCGTGACCTTGCAGGATTTGATTGAGGCCATCACCGGTGAATTTCACCCGCGTGACCCCGAAACATCCTGGGCCGTGCAACGTGATGACGGTAGCTGGTTGCTGGACGGACACATTCCGGTTCCCGAGCTGAAAGACCGGCTCTCCCTGGATACCGTTCCCGAGGAAGACCGGGGGCGCTACCACACGCTGAGCGGCATGATCATGCTGCTCACCGGCAAATTGCCCAAAGTGGCGGACACCGTGGAGTGGGAAAACTGGCGCCTGGAAATCGTCGACATGGACGGACGGACCATTGACAAGGTGCTCGCCAGCAAAACCGCTGCGCAAACCCATTCGAACGGGACGCCACTGGACGTATGACGGTAGCCCATCTTGAGTCGCGCTAAAAACAGCACATGGGTGCAATTTGTGGTGCGCCGCTGGCGTGGTGGTGTGCATTGGCACCCCCATCAATTTGGCCGCCAGCTTTCTGGCTTTGGTTTTGGCCGTGCAAGGCGCAACTTATGCTGCAGTTGCTGTGCATTTCGCGCCTGTCCCTTACAACTTTTTCCTGTTCCTATCCCTATGGCGGCGTCCCGACCGGAACCGGATGGTTTCGTTGTTGGCAATAGCCTGGTTGACAACCATGACCATCGTTTGATGCACGCGCTGCTTTGCGCGAAAATTGATAGCCAAATCGGCCTCTGGCCCGCATGGACATTGCGCAAGAAGCTATCAATTCAGTAGCAAAAGCAGGCCCAACACCAAGCGCCATCTCCCATCCCAGCGCCTCGCCACCTCACCCCGGCCGAATCAGGTGGTCGCCTGCAAAGCGCGCAGCACTACTTGAGGGTAGTTGCACTTGACTATCTATATGCATCAAATACAATGCAAATATATACTTTATAAATAATTTGCACTGTACAGGATGCACAATGGACTTGAATGAAATAGGCCAACTGATCTGCAAAGCCCGCAAGAGCAGGAAGCTCTCGCAAGGGAGCTTGGGGGCGCAATTGGGGATGAGTCGCGCCACGATCTCAGGCATCGAAAACGGAACCGTGCCAGAGATTGGCATCAGAAAAATACTGTCCCTCTGCGCGGCGCTTGGGCTGGAACTTCTCGCGCAAGAGAAGACAAAACGCCCCACGTTGCAGCAGCTTATGAGGGAGCAACACCATGCTTAAAGTCTATGTGGGTCAGCAGCTTGCGGGCAGCTTGTTCAAGCCGGAATCAGACCCGAACAAATACCACTTCGGGTATGACGAGCAATGCCCGCCCCAGTCCGCTGTGTCCTTAAGCATGCCCGTCGCGCGTGAGCACTACACATCGGATTACAAGACGCTGCACCCTGTCTTTGACATGAATCTGCCAGAGGGTGCGCTGGCCGACCGCCTGCGCAAAGAATTCAGCAAGGTGATCCCGAATTTTGACGCGCTGGCCTTGCTCAAGATCGTCGGCAAATCACAAATTGGCAGGCTGCGTTTCGCCATGCCGGGCGAAGGCATTGCGGATGTTCCCACCGAGAATCTGACCGACCTTCTGGCCCACGATGGCGCAGAAGGTCTGTTTGAAAGCCTATTGAGCCGCTATGCGGTTCATTCTGGCATCTCGGGAGCGATGCCTAAAGTCATGGTGCGCGACATCAAGCGCGGCGGTGACGCGTTGACCCACGTAACGCACCGCGGAGCCACGCATATCGTCAAGGCATGGACTGACGAATACCCCCGACTGGCTGAAAACGAATATTTCTGTATGCGAGCCGCAATGCACGCCAAGCTGGAGGTTCCGAATTTTGAGCTGTCCAAAGGCGCTAAGTTTTTGGTCGTGGAACGTTTCGACCTGAAAAATGATGACTACCTTGGTTTTGAAGATTTTTGCGTACTCAATGGCAAAACCGCAAGTCAGAAATACGATGGCTCTTACGAGGGCATTACAAAACGCATCAAAGACTTTGTATCGCCACAACAGGTGCGCCCTGCCCTTGAGAGTTTTTTCCAGGCGCTGGCCTTGTCGTGCGCCCTGAAAAATGGAGATGCCCATTTGAAGAATTTTGGGGTTCTGTATGACAACACGGAAAGCACCGTTCGGCTGTCACCCATCTACGACCTTGTGACCACGACCGCGTACAACCCATCGGACATCCTCGCCCTGACCCTTGGCGGCACGAAGCGCTGGCCAAGCGCCAAGACGCTCATGGCTTTTGCGCGCACCCAATGCAACATCACGGATGCACGCGCAAGGGAGCTGCTGGGGGAAGTTGCGCAAGGCGTGCTGTACGCGATCAATGAAGCAACGCTCTACATGCAGAGCAACGAGTCATTCCGGGATGTTGGGGCGGTAATGCTAGCTGAATGGGACAAGGGCTTGAACCTCTCCATCCAACCCAAAGTACTAGATGTCAGCGCCGATTGATATTCCATCCCGGCGCCTCCCGCCCCCTCACCCCAGCCGAATCTTCTCCCCGTACCCCGTCATCTCCAGGTACCCGCGCCCGACCTCTTTTCCGCCTTCCAGCAACCGCACCGCGCCTTCCCAGTAAATGGCGCCGGTGGAGAGGCGGCTATCGAGCTCCTGGTCGGGCATCAGCACCTGCAGCGTGAACACGCGCGGGCCGACGCGCACGCGCCACTGCACGGGGTAACGGATGCCGGTGCGCGGCGATTGCCAGTGGGCCAGGGGCTCAAAGGCCACAGCCTCGGGCGGGAAGGTCTGGGTGCGCTGGGCGGCGCCGTTGGGAGGCGACAGCGTGGCGGCGGACCACAGCGCGCCTCCTTGCTGGCCGCGCAGGCGAAAGGCCATCAGCGCGCTGCCGTCGTCCAGGTTGATGCCGATCCAGTCCCAGCCCTGCGCACTGGCGGGCAGGAGTTCGCTGGACCATTCGTGGTCCAGCCAGGCCCGGCCGGTGACCGCCAAGCTGCGCCCGGCCAAGGTGACGCTGCCATCCACCCGCAGTTGCGGGCGGCTGTAGTAGTAGCTGGCGTGGCGCGGGTCGGGCGCCTTGGCGCTGAAGCCGGCGCGCCCATTAAGCATCGGTGGCCCGGCGGGCACCAGGTTCAGGGCGTAGGCAAAGCTGCTGCTGCGCACCTGCGCCCGGTAGGCACCATCGCGCCGCTCCAGGCGCCAGTCGCCTAGCCAGACCTGGGTGTCCCCGGCGTCAAAGCCCGCGCGGCCAAAGCCCACGCGGGCCGAGCGCTGGTCGTGGCGCAAATGGCCCAGCGCCGGGTCGGCAATGGCGGCGTGGGCCAGCACGATTTGGCGCGGGGCAAAGGCGCTGGCGCTGGCCTCCCCCACGCCGGTGCGCACGCGGAAAAACGTGGTCTGAAAGCCCAGCGGGCTGCCGTCCGGCAAACGCAGCCAGCCGGTGGCATACCACCATTCGGTGCGGAAATCGGGGTGGGCGCCGTGGTCGGCGGGAAACACCAGCGTGCGCCCAGGCAGCACCGGCGCAAAGACCGGGGCCGAACCCGTTGCGGAATCCCCGGCCACTTGGCCTGCCTGCCCCGCCTGCGATGCCTGATATGCCTGCTCCACCTGCCCCGCCTGCGACGGTAGCCCAGTGAGGCCGCCCAGGGCCAGCACAAAGTCACGGCGGTCCATCACCAGTCCTCCCGCACGGCCAGCACGGCGTCCTGGCGCATGGCCTGCGCCCCGGCGAGCACCGCCGCCAGGGCGGCCAGCGCCACCAGCGCCGCAGCGAACAGGGCCAGCGAGCCCCAGGGCACATGCAGGTCCATGCTCCAGTGGAAGCTTTGCCGGTTGACCACCTCGATCAGCACCAGGCCAATGGCCCCGCCTGCCAGCAGCCCAGCCACCACGCCCACGGCGGCGGCCAGTGCGCCTTCCATCGCCAGCATGCTGGCGATCTGGCGGCGCGTCAGGCCCAGGTGGCGCAGCATGCCGAACTCGCGTTTGCGCGCCGAGGCCAGCGCCGCAAAGCTGGCGGCCACGCCCGCCAGGCCGATGGCCACCGCCACGGCCTCCAGCACATAGGTCACGGCAAAGGTGCGGTCAAAAATCTTCAGGCTGAGGGCGCGTATCTGGCCGGGGTGGGCCACTTCCAGCACGCCGGGCGAGGCCACCGCCTTCAGCGCCGCCGCCACCTGGGTGGCCACGGCGCCGGGGGCCAGGTGGATGGCCACGTCGTTGGCCAACAGATCCCCGCTCAGGCGGCGGTAATCGTCCAGGTCCATGGCAATGGCGCCGGTCTGGCGCGCGTAGTCACGCCAGATACCGGCCACCTGCACCGCCACCGGCCGCCCTGCCAGCGGAATGTCCACGCGCTGGCCGGGCTTCCAGCCGTACAGGTCTTGCATGGCCTCGGAGATCCAGATGGCGGGCCCCGCCACGGGCCGCGCCGCCCCCACCAGCGGAAGCCCGCCGCCGCTGGCGGAGATGCGCCGGGCCAGCAAGGCCACGGGCGCTTGGCCGGGAACCAGGCGCAGGCTCTCGAAGCGGGCGAAATCGCTGCGCGCCACACCCGGCACCGCAGCAATGCGGGCTTGCAAGGCGGTATCCAGCGTGCCGCTGCTGCGGGCCTGCGCCGGGCGCAGGTACAGGTCGGCCGGCAAAATCTGGTTCAACCACTGGTCCACCGAATCGCGGAACGAAGCCACCATGATGGCCATGGCCGCCGCCAGCGCCACGCTGGTCAACACCCCGGCGGCCGCCACCACGGCATGGCCCGGCGCGGCCTGCAGGCGCGCTGCCGCCAGGCGCAACGCCACCGGGCCACGCTCTGGCAACAGGCGCGCCAGCGTGGCCGCCCACAGAGGCAGCAGCAGCACGCCGCCGCCCAGCAGACAGGCCACGGCCAGATAGCCGCCCACCGGCAAGCCCTGTACCGCCGGAATGGCACAGGCCGCTGCCCCTATCCCCAGCACGGCCACACCCAGCCAGGGGCGGCCCTTCCCACCCAACAGGGCCGCGTCGTCACCGGCTTTGAGCGCCTGCGCGGGGGCCACGGTGGCGGCCTCGCGGGCGGGCACCCAGGCACCGGCCACGCCAGCCAGCCACCCCAGGCCCACATAGGCGGCAGTCATCCCTGGGTGAAACTGCAGGCGCGGCGCCAGACCAGAGAAATACCCCGCCCCCAGGTCGCCCCCCAGCAGGGCCAGCGCGCCCCAGGCCAGGCCGTGGCCCGCAATCACCCCCAGCACCCCACCGGCCAGCCCCACCAACGCACCTTCGGCCAGCAGCCAGGCAAACAGGCTGCGCCGGGACAGGCCCAGCGCCCGTAAAAACGCAAACTCGGTGCGCCGCCGCACCACCGAGAGCGCCTGCGCGGAAAACACCAGAAAGCCGCCCGTGAGCAGCGCAATGGCCGCCAGCAGCGTGAGGTTGACCCGGTAGGCGCGGGACAGGTTGGCGGCCTGGTCCTGCGCGGCCTGCGGCGCCTGCACCAGCACACCGGCGGGCAGCAGCGGCTGCAGCGCGGCCTGGGCATCGGCCGGTGCCAGCCCCTCGGCCAGGCGCAGATCGATGCGGCTGATGCGCCCCAGCTTGGCAAAGCCGGTCTGCACGGCGGCGATGTCCATCACGGCCAGGCGCTGCGTGTCCGGCGCACCGGGAATGTCCCCGGCCACGGTGAGCTCCACGCTCTGGGTGCCCGCCTGCAGCGTGATGCGCGCACCGGGCTGCACCTGCAGTGCGGTCTGGGCCGCGGTGCTGAGAAACACTTGGTCTTCGGCCAGCGTGGCAAAACGCGCGGGAGGTTTGGCGTCTGTGGGAGCAGGGGCGGGAGCAGAAGGCGAAGGCGAAGGCGAAGGCGAAGGAGAAGGAGAAGAAGGGGGCGACAGCGGCCGGGGCAAGAGCGCCGGCGCCACGCGGGCCAGCGCAAACACATCCACCCCCAGCAGTTGCAGCGTATGGCTGGAGCCCAGCTGCTGCACCTCCAGCTCCAGCACCGGGCTGGCCTCTTGCACCTCGGCACGGCTTGCCAGCAGGGCGTACAGGTTTTCATCAAAGCCGCCGCGCCCGCCCAGCACCTGCAGATCGGCCGCACCGGCCAGGGTGCGCAGGCCCCGGCCGAACTCGCTCAGGGCGGCTTCGTGCACCGCCTGCACCGCCATGCCCAGCGCCACACCCAGCACAATGGCCAGCAGCGAAAACAGGGTCGCCATGCGTCGGCGGGCCAGCGCGCCCAGAAACACCGGGGCCAGCACGGGAAGCAGCCTCACGGCCGTTGCCCGGTGATGTCTTCCAATCCGCTGGCGCTCAGGCGCAGCACCCGGTCGGCCGTGGCGGCGGCCTCCAGCGAATGGGTGACCAAAATACCCATGGCGCCGGCCTCCCGGATGCGTTGGGCCAAGAGGGCCAGCACCTTGGCGCCGTTGGCCGGGTCCAGGTTGCCGGTGGGCTCGTCGGCCAGCACCAGGCGCGGGCGGTGCACCAGCGCCCGCGCAATGGCCACGCGCTGCATCTCGCCCCCGGACAATTCACGCGGCCAACTGGCGGCGCGCTCGCCCAGGCCCACGGCGTCCAGCAGTTGCTGCGCGGGGCCATCGGCGGCGGGGCCATTCACGCCCTGCAGCCACAGCGGCAGCGCCACGTTGTGCAGCACCGTGAGGTGGGGCAGCACATGAAAGGCCTGGAACACAAACCCCAGTTGGTCGCGGCGCAGCCGGGTGAGGGCGTCCTCGTCCAGTTGCGCGTAGTCCACACCGTCCAGCACCAGGCTTCCGTGGTCCGGGCGGTCCAGCCCGGCCACCAAGTTGAGCAGCGTGGACTTGCCCACGCCCGACGCACCCACAATGGCCACGTACTCGCCGCTGTGCAGGCGCAGCGCAAGGTCGCCCAGCACCCGGCGGCCCTTGAAAGTGCGGGACAGGCCGTTTATTTCGAGCATGGGGCGGTATACGGGAGAGTTCGGGACATAGGAAGACGATGGTAATCGGCACGGCCCCGGGGCGCTTGGCACAGGTATTTCTGACGTGCCACTGACATTCAAGCCTGCTTCGGGGGTAATCGCTCTTGACGGAGATTAAGCGGATCCAGACACTTGGCGTGTCAGCGGCTGGGCGATCCATCCGCCCCTTCACACAGCAAAGCAGGCCCACATGCTCTTTCACACCCTTCGCTCCATGTCCCTGGCCAAGCGCCTGACCTTCGGGTTTGCCAGCATCCTGCTCCTGCTGGTGGCCGTGGCGGCCATGGGCGCCTACTCCGTGCAGACACTCAAGCGGCAGGTGCAAACCATTGTCGAGGTCAACAACGTCAAGACCGGGGTGGCCAACGCCTTGATGGGCAGCATCGACAACCTGGCGATCCAGACCCGCTCGGTCGCCCTGTTTGCCAACCTGGAGACGGACCTGGACGGCAAGCAGGCCGAGGCCGAAGTCGCCGCCGCCAAGGCTGCGGAAGAACGGTACCTGAACACCGAGAAAAAGCTCAGCGCGCTGCTGTCGGCAACCCACTCCAGCGAGCGCGAACGGGCCTTGCTGGCGGAGGTGACGGCCGCCGCCGCGGTGGCCCTGCCCGCCATCCGGGAATCCATCCAGCAAGGCTCCAACCGGGAAACCGAAGCGGCCGTGCTGACCCTGATCAACAACGTCCGCCCGGAAGAGGCCAAGATGCGCCAGAAGGTGGAGGAACTGGTGGCCCTGCAGCACCAGCTCACCGAAGAGGCCAATGCCGCCATGGCAACCTTGGAGCGCCGAACCCAGGTGGCTGCGGTCTTGCTGGTGGTGTTTGCCCTGGCCCTGGGCGGCGCCATTGGCTGGAGCATCACCACCAGCGTCACCCAGCCCATTGGCCGCGCCGTGGTGGTGGCCGAACGCATTGCCCATGGCGACTTGTCGTCCGACATCGAAGTGCGCATACACGACGAGACCGGGCGGCTGCTGGAAGCCATCCGCGCCATGCAGGAGCGCTTGCGCAGCCTGGTGGGCGGCATACGCGAGGCCGCAGACTCCATCCAGATGGCCAGCGGCGAGGTGGCCGTGGGCAACCAGGACCTGAGCCACCGCACCGAAGAAACCGCCAGCAGCCTGCAGGAAACCGCCCAGTCCATGGAGCAGCTGACCAGCAGCGTGATGCGCAGCGCCGAATCGGCCAGGCAGGCCAACCAACTGGCATCGACGGCGGCCACCGTGGCGGCACGCGGCGGCGTGGTGGTGGCCGAGGTGGTGAGCACCATGGACGAGATCAACACCAGCTCCAAGAAGATCGCCGACATCATCGGCGTTATCGACGGCATTGCGTTCCAGACCAATATCCTGGCCCTGAACGCAGCGGTGGAAGCCGCACGGGCGGGCGAACAGGGGCGCGGGTTTGCCGTGGTGGCCAGCGAAGTGCGCTCCCTGGCCGGACGTTCGGCCGAGGCGGCGCGCGAGATCAAGAGCCTGATTGGGGCCAGCGTGGAACGGGTGGAGCGCGGCGCCCGGCTGGTGGACGACGCCGGCAACACCATGAAGGACATTGTGGGTTCGGTGAAAAATGTGAACGACACCATTGGCGAGATCACGGCGGCGGCCTCCAGCCAGAGCACGGGCATCCGCCAGATCAACACCTCCATCGCCGCACTGGACCAGATGACGCAGCAAAACTCGGCGCTGGTGGAAGAAAGTGCGGCGGCGGCTGAAGCCCTGAAAGACCAGGCGGTGCGCCTGGCGCAGGCCGTCAGCACCTTCAAGCTGGACCGCCAGCCCGAGGCACCCAGGCCGCTGCTGGCCCACAAGGTGTCGTAGCCCTACGGGTTGTTCAGCAGGGCCAAAGCAGTCGGACATACGACTCGGGTGGCGGGCGGACGACAATAGGTCCATGCAAAGCTCCCTTCCCCTCAAACACTTCCTACTCGCTCTGGCCGTGGTGGCCGTCTGGGGCACCAACTTCGTCGTCATCAAGCTGGCGCTGGGCCACATGCCGCCGCTGTTGTTCGCCACCCTGCGCTTCACCGTGGCCGTGCTGCCGGCCATCTTTTTCCTGCCGCGCCCGCAAGTGCCGTGGCGCAACCTGGCAGCCTACGGGCTGCTGATTGGCCTGGGCCAGTTTGGTCTGCTGTTTGTGGCCATGAACGGCCACATTTCGCCGGGGCTGGCCTCGCTGGTGATCCAGATCCAGGTGTTTTTCACCATCGGTCTGTCCATGCGGGTGTCGGGCGAACGCCTGCAAGGCGTGCAGTGGGTGGCGCTGGCGCTGGCCACGGCGGGTATCGGCATCATCGTGCTGCACACCGACGGCAGCACCACGCTGCTGGGCCTGGGCCTGATCCTGCTGGCCGCCCTGTCTTGGGCCGGCGGCAACATGGTGTCCCGCCAGGCCGGGCGGGTGAACATGGTGGCCTATGTGGTGTGGTCCAGCCTATTCGCGGTGCCGCCCTTGGCTATTCTGTCCGTGCTGGTGGAAGGCTGGGGGCCGGTGCAGGCGGGCCTGCGCGAGGCCGACCTCTTCACCTGGGCCGCCGTGGCCTGGCAGGCCTGGGGCAACTCGCTGTTTGGTTATGCCGCCTGGGGCTGGCTGCTGGCGCGTTACCCTGCCGCCACCGTCACGCCCATGGCGCTGCTGGTGCCCTTGTTTGGCATGGGCGGCGCGGCCCTGTGGCTGGGGGAGGGTTTGCCCGGCTGGAAGCTGGGCGCTGCGGCGCTGGTAATGGGAGGGCTCACTCTAAATCTGCTGTGGCCGCGCTGGCGCGCTTGGGCTGCGCGGTGAGATACTTGATCTCCCGCATGTGAACGAGGAATTTTTATGGCACGCAGATTGAGTCCCCTGGATATTGCCTTTCTCCAGATGGAGACTCCCGAGGCCCCCTCGCATGTGGGCGGTCTGCAGATTTTTGAGATTCCGGCGGGCTACCAGGGCGCGTTTGTGGCGGACCTGAAGGCCCGGCTGGAGGCCATNCCCGCCGGTGCCCCCTTCAACCTCAAGCTCAACCCCAAGGGCCTGCCCTTTGCCCTGCCCACCTGGATTCCCGACAACAATTTCGACATCGACTTCCACCTGCGCCATTCGGCCTTGCCCGCGCCCGGCCATATGGATGCGCTGATGAAACTGGTGTCCCGCTTGCATGGCCGTTTGCTGGACCGCACCCGCCCGCTGTGGGAGATGTACCTGATCGAAGGCCTGGAGGGCAACCGGTTCGGCATTTACACCAAGATCCACCACGCGCTGGTGGACGGGGTGGGCGGCATGCGGCTGATGGACCACAGCCTGTCGCGCACCCCCGACGACCAGGGCATGCGGGCACTGTGGTCGGTCGAGGAAATCGAAAAACGTGCCCGGCTCAAACGGTCCATGACCGATGGCGCCATCCAAACCGCCAAAAGCCTGATGGGGCCTTTGCGCTCCTTGCCGCAGGCTTTCAAGGCGCTGACCATGCCGGGTAAAACCGAGGCGGCGTTGGCCTTCAAGACCTCCAAGACGGTGTTCAACGGCCACATCACCGCATCGCGCCGCTTTGCGGTGCACAGCCTGCCACTGGCCGAGGCCAAGGACATCGGCAGCATCCTGGGGCACACGGTCAACGACATGTTCCTGGCAATCTGCGCCACCGCCCTGCGCCGCTACCTGGCCGAAAAAGGCCAGACGCCCGGGCTCCCCCTGACGGCCACGGTGCCGGTGTCCATCCAGGTGCAGGGAGCAAGCAAGCAGGGCAACCAGATCACCTACATCGCCGTCAACCTGTGCACCGATGTGGATGACCCGCTGGAGCGCATGTCCGCCATCGGGCGCTCGGCGGCGGCCGCCAAACGCGACATGGCGGCGCTCACGCGCAGTGCGGTGCAGACCCTGGCCGTGGTGGCGCAGGGTGCCGCCGCCCTGATCAACCACTTCCATTTGTCGGACTACGTCAAGCCCCCGGCCAACCTGGTGCTGTCCAATGTGCCGGGACCGCGCGAAACGCTGTACCTGATGGGCGCCAAGGTCATCGGCTCCTACCCCATGTCCATTCTGATGGATGGACAGGCGCTGAACATCACCCTGTGCAGCCAGGGCGGGCGGCTCGATTTCGGCATTCTGGGCTGCCGCAACGCCATGCCCGACATCGACGTGCTGGCCCGGTACGTGGGTGAAGCCTTTGCGGAGCTCAAGTCTCTGGCGGCCGACAAAGCCCCGGCCCGACCGGCCACAAAACCCAGAGCCAAAGCCAAAGTCCCGGCCCAACCCAAGTCCAAGGCCGCCGGCCCGGCAGTGGTCACCCCAAAACGCGCCCCCCGCCGTTCACCGGCACCCGCCGCCGTATTGCAATAACCCCAAGCCATAAAACAACAGGAGACCCCATGGAAGTCAAAGCAAAACACGTATACACACAAGGCGTGGAAACCGTCTTCAAAAGTTTCGGCGACAAGGCCCTGATCGCCAACCGGTTTGCCGCTTTGGGTGCACGCAACATCCAGATCGACACCTGCAAGCTCACCAAGACTTCCATGGACATGCACATGAGCCGTGAAGTGCCGGTGGATGCGCCGTCCTTGCTCAAAAAATTCATGGGCGAATGGAATCTGGCCACCCAGGAAGAACACTGGACCGGCAGCGCCGCCAAAGGTTACACGGGCGAACTCCAGCTCACCCTCAAAGGGGTGCCTGTCACCATCACCGGCAAACTGTTTCTCTCGGGCGATGCCAAAGGCTGCGTCAACGACATCACCATGACGTTTGAGAGCAGTCTTCCCCTGGTGGGCAAGAAACTGGCGGAATTCGTAGGCTCCACCGCAGTCACCGAAATGCAAAAGGAATACGAATTCATCCGCGACAGCTTCTGACCTTCAGTGGCAGGTTGCGGTCATTGTGGGACAGCATAGCAGCGCCGTGTGGGCCCACGAAAATGGAAGAGGCTACAGATCTCTTGCTATCAAATCAATAGCTATCTGCGCTTACCCCATAAGGGCCAGAGGCATATTACATGGTCAAGCGCGCGCTGGATGCTCACAGCGCCGCGCTCCCGTCATGCGCCTGAAGCAGTTCGTCGTAGCGCTTGGGGTGTAAACAATGGGGGTCCAGCCCTCGCCGCTGAGCATGCGCGGGTCAACGTGGGCGCGGTGGCCGTCAGATGTGGCGCCGGTCAGCCAGCGCCACGGACATCAGGCTACGGCAAAACCTTTTCCAGTTCCTCAAACTGCAGGTTCTCCACCAGCATGGTTTCTTTGCCATTGTTGGACGGGAAAGGTTGGAAGCGGCCCGTGCGTTGGTAACCACGGCGTTGGTAGAAGGCAATCAGCTCATGGCGCACGGAGATCACCGTCATCCAGATTTTTTTGACCCCCCACAGCTGCTGTGCCCGTTGCTCGGCACGGTGCATGAATTGCTTGCCAATACCGCCACCTTGCAGGCCGGGGCGCACCACAAACATGCCCAGGTAGGCGGCGTCCCGCTTGTGTTCCAGGTGTACGCAGCCAATGATGTCTTGCCCTGGGGTTTGCACGCACAAAAAAACCACCGAGCGGGGCGCCAGGATCAGCCCCCGCACTTCGTCGGCATGGGTGCGCGCGCCCTGCAGCAAATCGGCCTCGGTGGTCCAGCCCTGGCGGCTGCTGTCACCCCGGTAGGCGCTATTGACCAGGTCGGCCACCACGGCCGCGTCGTCGGGTGTGGCCTCACGAAAGGCCAGGGGATCGCAGGGCAGAGGGTGTGTCATAGGCCCGCAAGTATCGCACCCTCTTCGGCCAGCGCTTGACAAAAGCCTCACGCTTGGGAGCGATAGGGCGCAAGCTCCGGGCTTGTTTTTGCTCTATTGACGGCCGCTCCATGCCCTCGCCCGAAGCCTTTGCGAAAGTCAGTGCAGTTGTCGGCCAGGAAACGGTGGCAGAGGCGTCTCTGGGGCTGTCCATCACGGTGCTCACGGTCAACATCCACAAGGGGTTCACCTTTTTCAACCGCAAATTCATGCTGCCCGAGCTGCGCGAAGCGATCCGCGCCGTGGGTGCCGAAGTCGTGTTCCTGCAGGAGGTGACCGGCACGCACGCCTGGAACGCGCGCTGGGTGATCGGTTACCCGGAGATGCCCCATTACGAGTTTCTGGCCGACAGCCTCTGGCCGCAGTTCGCTTACGGCCGCAACGCGGTCTACCCCAACGGCCACCATGGCAATGCGGTGCTGTCCAAGTTTCCGATTGTCCGTTTCCACAACCGCGACGTGTCCATCCACGGAACCGAAGGGCGCGGCCTGCTGCACTGTGTGCTGCAGATGCCCGGCCGTGGTCCCCCGGTCCACGCCATCTGTGTGCACCTCGGGCTGACCGAGTCCCACCGCCGCCGGCAATTGCACCTGCTGTGCGAGACCGTGCGCCAGGACATACCGGCCAGTGCGCCGGTGATTGTGGCGGGCGACTTCAATGACTGGCGCCACCGCGCCCACCAGGTATTGGCGCAAGGCGCCGGTCTGCACGAAGTGTTTGTACAGGCCCAGGGCAAGGCCGCCCGCACCTTCCCGGCGCGCTGGCCCCTGCTGTCGCTGGACCGCATTTATGTGCGCAACGCCATCGGCCATGCGCCAGTGGTGTTGCCGGTCAAACCCTGGTCCCATCTGTCGGACCACGCGCCGCTGGCGGCAAAGATCGCGTTATGAACCGGCACTGGGTGGGCGGCAACCGCATCACGCTGCTGGAAAACGGCGATGCCTATTTTCCGCGGGTGTTTGCCTGCATTGCCGCCGCCCAGCGCGAAGTTTTGCTGGAAACTTTCATCCTGTTTGAGGACAAAGTGGGCCTTGCCCTGCAGGCGGCGCTGTTGACGGCAGCACGGCGCGGCGTGCAAATTGACGTGACCGTGGACGGCTACGGCTCCCCCGATCTGTCACCCGCCTTCATCTCGGAGCTGACGCAGGCCGGTGTGCGGGTCCATGTGTTTGACCCCAGCCCCCGGCTGTGCGGCTACCGCACCAACGTGTTTCGGCGCATGCACCGCAAGATCGTGGTGATTGACGGCACCCGCGCCTTTGTCGGCGGCATCAACTACGCGGCCGATCACCTGGCAGATTTTGGACCCGGTGCCAAGCAGGACTACGCGGTCGAAATTGAAGGACCGCTGTTGGCGCACATTCGCCAATTTGTTCGCACCCAACTGGTGATCGGACAGCGCAATCCGCCCAGCCAGCGCCGCCGCCTGTTCGAACGCGGACCCAAGGTGCAGGCCGATAACCCACCACCGGTGGCCGGTGACAGCGAAGCGCTTCTGGTCACGCGCGACAACCGCGAGCACAAAAACGACATCGAGCGCCACTACCGCATTGCCATCCGCAGCGCACGCAGCCGCGTCTTCATCGCCTGCGCCTACTTCTTCCCCGGCTACCGATTGCTCGCGCAGCTGCGCCGGGCCGCGCGCCGTGGCGCGGACGTGCGCCTGATCCTGCAGGGCGCGCCCGACATGCCCATTGCCAAAACGGCAGCAGGTCTGCTCTACCACCATTTGCTGAGTGCTGGCGTCAAGATTTACGAGTACTGCGAGCGCCCGCTGCACGGCAAGGTGGCGCTGACCGACGACGAATGGTCGACCGTGGGCTCCAGCAACCTGGACCCGCTGAGTCTGTCTTTCAACCTGGAGGCCAATATCATCATCAAGGACCGCGCCTTCAACCAGCATCTGCGCGAACACCTGGAGCAATTGATGCGCAGCAGTTGCAAACAGGTCCAGGCCAGTGATCTCGCGGGGTCCGGCCTGTGGCTGCGCGTGCGCAGCTTCTTCGTATTCCATTTGCTGCGGCACTACCCGGCATGGTTTGGCTGGCTGCCAGCCCATACACCGCGCCTGACATCCGCCGAAAAACTGACCACCCTGGCGGTGAGTGACCGCGTCAATGAAGGTCGCGTGTCATGAAAAAGTTCGCCGTGGCGGGGTTTTTCCTGCTGCTGGGCTGGCTGCTGCTCACCCAGGCGCGTGCCGTGGAATGGGACCAGGTGTTTGCCTCTCTTGCCCACTATCCGTCGGCTTTTTTGCTGGGCGCCAGCACACTGACTTTGCTCAGTCTGGCGCTGTACAGCAGCTTTGACCTGCTGGGGCGTCACCACACCGGTCACACCTTGCGTGCGTTGGCCGTGATGCGGGTCACCTTCATCAGCTATGTATTCAACCTGAACCTGGGCTCGCTGGTCGGCGCGGTCGCCCTGCGCTACCGGCTGTATTCGCGGCTGGGGCTGGACACCGCCACGATTACGCAGGTCCTGTCCCTGAGTGTGCTGACCAACTGGGCGGGGTATTCGCTGCTGGCCGGTGTCATTTTTGCTTTTCAGACACCGGCGCTGCCACCGGGTTGGAGAGTGGGCAGCACCGGCCTGCAATGGGCGGGTTTTGTGCTGTTGGCGGTGGCACTGCTCTACCTGCTGCTGTGCGCTTTGTCCCGCCAGCGCCGCCTCACCCTCAGGGGCCGTCACTATGGCATTCCCTCCTGGCGGCTGGCGGCTTTGCAACTGGCCATGGGCGCCGCCAACTGGCTGCTCATGGGGGGCGTGATGTTCATGGCACTGCAGCAGCAAATTGGATTTACCACGGTGGTCGGCGTGCTGCTGCTTTCCGTCGTGGCCGCCCTTATAAGCCGTGTCCCCGCCGGACTCGGGGTGCTGGAGGCGGTCTTTGTCGTCCTGCTGTCGCACCTGCTGCCGCGCAACGAAGTACTTGCATCCATACTGGTCTACCGCGCCATTTACTACCTGGCTCCGCTGGTGCTGGCGACCGTGTTGTACCTGGTGGCGGAATCCCGGGCTTCACCCAGCAGCCCCTCCCAGTGACAGGCCGGGCTTTTCCGGGCTGCCGGTTTTGTGGGCCACCGTGGCGCCGAACTGGACATCCCCATTGAGTTGTCCGCCCTCTTCGACCACCAACTTGGTGTAGCGCACCGAGCCGGTCACTTTGCCTGTGGCGTGCACCGTCAGCTTCTGGCGCACGGTCAGATTGCCATCGAACTGCCCGTGGATTTCGGCAATGTCGACCTCGGCCGAGCCGTTGAACGCGCCCCCTGGCGCAATCTGCATCACGCGCGAATCCATGATGGCCTCGACCATGCCTTCGACCGCCAGCGTGTCGCAATCGGTAATTTCCACGCCTTTGAGCTTGATATTGGGCCCCACCGTCAGCCTGCTGCCGCCTTGCCCCCCGGCCGGACTGGCTGGCACTGGGTTCACCGCAGGAGGCGCTGCGGCGGGTGGGGCCGTGGTCGCGCCCGAAGCCGCGGAAGTTCTGGTGCCCGGCGCAGAAACGTGGGGGCGATCCGGTGGCGGTTCCGCTTTGCGCTTGTTGAAAAGATGGCTGGAGAGGGCCATGTGCTGTCCTCAAATAACACCATGGTAAGCACCACGCTTCCAAAAGTCTTTACCGGGATTTCTGTATTTGCGCCAGAGACTTCGACCCCGCGATTTGACTATTGCCCGGTGATGTCCATAATCAGGACGGCAGTCATTTTTTTGGGAAACCAGTTAAGCGAGTCACCATGATAGACCCCCCCTTGCAGCACAATGTTCCCCCCACCATCGTCAGCATCCCCACCGGTCGTCCGGTGAGTGAAGCTTTGAAACTGATGAACGCAAACAAATCGTCGTACGTGCTGGTGATGGATGGTCTCGCGACAGTTGGCATCATCACCGAGCGCGACATGACGGTGCTGCTGGAAGACAGCTTCTCGGGCGCCAACTGGCGCGATATCACGGTCGACAATGTGATGACCTCGCCGCTGGTCACGGTCCCTTGGGATTCGACTCTGCTGGAGTCCATCGACGTGATGCGCAACCGGAAAATCCGCCACACGCCGGTGCAGGATGGCGCGGGCGTGACCATCGGCGTGATCACACCGCAAGTGGTGATTGACTTGCTGTACCGCAACTGGAACGACGACTAACCCCCCTTCCCGGTGCGCGGGCGTTAGACTGCGCGGCACAGCGGGTGGCCGCTGCACGACCACAGGCGAAGGGAAGAATCCGTGTTATTGAAGGTGGGAGAACTGGCGGCACACACCGGCCTGACGGTGCGCACCCTGCACCACTACGACGCCATTGGCCTGCTGCGGCCATCGGCCCGCTCCGAAGTCGGCTACCGCCTGTACAGCCGCGCCGACGTGGCGCGGCTGCACGGCATCCAGGCCCTGCGCCACCTGGGCCTGGCGCTTACCGATATCGGCAACACCCTGGACGGCGATGGCGTGGCGCTGCCCACCATCATTGCGCGGCAAATCCAGGTGCTGGACCAGGAAGTGGCCAAGGCCGCGGAACTGCGCGCCAGCCTGGGCCTGCTGCAAGAGCGCCTGTCTGGCGGCGGCCAGCCCGAGATGGGCGACTGGCTGGGCACATTGGCGCTGATGACCACCTACGGCAAGTACTTCAGCCCGGCCGAGCAAAAAACCCTCTTCGACAACTGGGACCAGATCGCCGACCTCTGGCCGCCCTTGCTGGCGCAGGTGCGCAGCGCCATGGAGCGCGGCGTGCCGCCCGACAGCCTGGAACTGCAACCCCTGGCCCACCGCTGGATGACCCTGATGCTGCACTGGATGGATGGTGACTTCGACTTGATGGAACGCTGGGACCATATGTACCAGCGCGAACCGGTGGCCCAGCAGACGGAAGGCCCCGGCCAGGACATGGTGGCGTACATCAGCCAGCCCATCAAGCAGCGCCTGGCCGTCTTGGAAAAATACCTGCAACCCGACGAAATGAAACGCCTGGGCCGGGTGGCCGATGCGGAGTGGCAGGCCCTGACCGGCGCGGTGCGGCGCTTGATGCAGCAAGGCACTCCCGCGCAGGCCCCCGAAGCGCGGGCGCTGGCCCGCCAGTGGAGCGCACTCATCGACCGGCTGGCCGACCATGACAGCAG
>C687J26845_10000155_pt1 | contig 45132 bp, 46 predicted proteins | sample RifCSPlowO2_12_FD_26845 | JGI IMG/M metagenome (IMG submission 26845)
GCCTTCCAGTGGGCGCGGCGCGAGCCGCGTCCACAGCACCATGCCATCGGGCTGCGGATAGCCCGAGGCCACGCCGAGCGTGAAAGGGTCATCGGCGAACCGCCGTTGCGCGAGTGCGCGCGGAAAGGGAGCGAGTGCGGCGGCGGTGAGACCGGAGGCGTAAACAAGAAAAGCGCGGCGGGAAACAGGCATGATACCCACCATAACGCGCACCCGGTACGTTACGCTGACAAGCGGCGCATCAGGTGGGTGCAGCGCTGCCGTATAATCCCCGTCTTCGTCCTAACAACCCGTGAAAAAGCTCAACATCATCGGCAGTGGCAGGGTGGGACGCACGCTCGCCTCGTTGTGGGAAGAGAAGCGCACTTTCGCAATCCAGGACGTGCTCGACCGCACACCGCATGGCGCGCGCGCCGCGGTTGCGTTCATCGGCGATGGCCGCGCCGTGGGGTGGCTGGAGGAGATGCGGCCGGCCGAAGTGTGGATGCTGGCACCGCCCGACGGGAAGATCGTTCCCTGCTGCGAGGCGCTCGCGGCGAGCGGGCTGTTGCGCTCCGGCGACATCGTCTTTCACTGCAGCGGCGCACTCGCCTCGGCGGAGCTCAAGAGCGCCGCGGCGTACGGCGCGCTCGTGGCGAGCGTGCATCCGCTGAAAACCTTCGCCGATCCGCGCGACGCGGTGCGCACGTTCACCGGCACCCACTGCGCCGCCGAGGGCGACCCTGAGGCGCTTGAAATCCTGCGCCCCGCGTTCGAGCGCATCGGCGCGATCGTGTCCGAGATCGACCCCGGGTTCAAGACGATTTACCACGGGGCGAGCGTGATGGTGTGCAACTACCTCACCGCGCTCATGGAAACCGGCCTGCGCTGCTATGAAAAGTCCGGGCTTGCGCGCGAGACCGCGCTCGCCATGATGGAGCCGCTGGTGCGGGAGACGGTGGACAACGTGTTCAAGCTCGGGACGGTGAAAGCGCTGACCGGTCCGATCGCGCGCGGCGACGATGCGGTGGTAGCGCGCCAGCTCGAGGCGCTTGCGGCATGGGATGCCCACATCGGCGATATTTACCGGGAGCTTGGCGCCGTCGCGCTGGAGCTCTCCCGCGCTCAGGGTGAAGCGGACGCGGAAGCGCTGGAGCGCCTCCAGCGTCTGCTCGCAACTCCCCGCAGCTAGTGTAGTGCTTCACTCTGTACGAAACATATCTCCTCCCCCTTCAAGGGGGAGAGCCTGCGCAGCACGCGAGGGGGCCTTGGGAGGGGGATGGGTTTATAGAGGAGTGAATGTCTCGGCAATCACTGCGGAAACGTCACGAACGGCGGCTTCGGCTCCTGCTCGGGCGGCAGATAAGCGGGTACCGGCTGTCCGCCCGGCCCGAGATGGCGGATGGCCAGATCAATCTCGGCGCCTTCGCCGTGCTCGCCGATTTAGCGCTGGCGGCGACCGTGCGTGCCGGTGTCGACCCCGCGGCGCGGTTGGCTACCGTTTACATGAACCTGAACTTCACCGGCGCGCCGCTTACCGGCCGGCTGGAGACCGCGAGCGCTTTCCAGGGTTTCCTCCGCGACAGCGCCGGTCGTCAGGGCCTCAGTCACCTGACCGTCGCTGCCCGCGGCGAGCGGCTATGTTTTGGCAGCGGTGCGTTCATGATCCTGAAGCCGCCGAAGGGCGTCGAACTGTACCGTATGACGCATCGCCGGCGAGGGGAAGCCAGCATCACACCGCTCAAGGACCACGAACTCAAGCGTGACGAACTCAAGGTTCTGCACCATGCCGACGAAACGCTCGCCGCGGTCGCGGCGCACGGCGGCTCGTTCATCCGCCGTTTCTGGGGCTACGAGCCGCACCATATCGAAGGCGGCGCGTCGTGCGCGGTGAAGAACGGTCCGCACATCGCCAACCGCGTCGGCCATGTGCAGGGCGGCGTGCTGCTGGGACTCGCCGCGACCACTGCATGCGCTGCGTTGCCGCCAACCTGGATGCTGACCGGCGTGTCGGCGTGGTACATCAGCCCCGGCGAAGGCCGCGCGCTGCGCGCAAAAGCAAAGATCGTGCATCACGGCCGGCTTACTTCAGTGGTGCGCACCCAGATCACCGGCAAGAACAACCGGCGGGTGCTGGAAGTGGTAACGACCCACGCCCACCGCGCCGGCTGACCGCAGCAGAGCACGACGACCCGGCAGTGCGCGTGGCGCGCCTAGGCGCCGTAAGCTGACGCCGTGTTCACGTTGTGAGAACGGGTTGGCCACGAGCCGTCGGGTTAACTTATAATCCAACACGGTTTGTCTGTCGTCGTCGCCTATGACCAGAACAAGAAACATGGCGCGACGCCCGCAACGAGAAATTCTCCCGGCTTTGCCCGTCAACGACGGAAGGAAAGATCATGGCGCAGGATCACGTTCGCATTGCCGAAGACGCAAAAGGCAAACGCGCGACATACGACGAGATCGAGGTCGGCCAGACGCTGGGGTCGATGGAATGGATGGTCACCGAGGACATGATCAACCAGCAGTGCGAAATGGACATGGACTACCACCTGTGGTTCAGCGTCGATTCGCCATGGGGCAGGCGCATTGCGCCGCCGCAGATCAGCTATCGTCCGCCGCGCTGGTTGTTTTCCCGCGCCTACAACGTGCGCGGGCTGTTCTACAAATGGGAGCTGGAGAACGTGCGGCCGATCATGCCCGGTGTGACGCTCAAGGTTACCGGCTCCATCGCCGACAAGTACGTCAAGAACGACCGCGAGTTCGTGGTCTATCAGGCGGAGGCGGTGGATCCTGAAGGCAACGTCATTTTTCGCACCCGCCGCACCCACGTTCTGGACTTCGTGGAGCGCACCGCGCCGCGCGCGGGCAAGGGCATCGATTCCGGCATCAAGCCGGAGAAGATCTAGCGGGGGGCTCTGATGGCGATTCTTGATGCTGATACGTCGGTCGGCTACGAGCTGCCGCAGATCGCGCGCCAGTTCCGGCTCGAGCATTTCAAGCGCGCCGACGAAAAAACCATACACACCGACACGGAAGCGGCGCGCCGCGAGGGGCTGCCGGCGCCGGTCGCGGTCGGGCCGCAGGTCGCGGCGCTGATATTCCAGCAGCTGCGCGTTTGTTTCGAGCGCGGCTGGATCGAGGGCGGCAAGTGCGAGCTCACGTTCCGGCGCCCGGTCTTCGTGACCGATTTCTGCGTGGCGAAGGGCACGGTCACCCGCCGTGAGGAGACCGCGGATGGCGTGCGGCTCCACTGCGACGTATGGATCGAAAACCAGAAGGGCGACAAGGTCATCGTCGGCAACGCGAGCGGGATTGTCCCGCGCCGCCATGGCTGAGCCGGCCAAGCCGCCCCTTGCCGGGCTGCGCGTGCTCGACCTCACGCAGGTGGTGGCCGGGCCGTACTGCACGCTGATGCTCGCCGACATGGGAGCGGAAGTGGTGAAGATCGAGCGCCCGGGGCACGGCGACGATCTGAGGCGCACCGTGCCCTACAAGGGCCGTGAAGGGCATCACGACTACTTCAACGCGTTGAACCGCTCGAAGAAGAGCATCGCGCTCGATCTCAAGGACGAGGCCCAGCGCGCGCTGGCGCTCAGGCTCGCCGGGCGCACCGACGTGATGGTCGAGAACTTCGCGCCCGGCACTGCGCACCGGCTGGGACTCGGATGGGAGGACGTAAACAAGCTTAACCCGCGCCTCGTATACTGCTCACTTTCCGGGTTCGGCCAGACCGGGCCGTATCGCAACCGGCTTGCGCTCGATCCCATCATTCAGGCGGTCACAGGCGTCATGAGCGTGACCGGAGAGCCCGACCGGGAGCCGATCATGGTGGGCGCGCCGCTCGCCGACGTGATCGCGGGAATGTTCGCTGCCTGCGCCATCGTTTCTGCGTTGCATGTGGTGAAGCGCGACGGCGTCGGCCAGTACATCGATCTCTCTATGCAGGATGCGATGCTTGCCGCGCTCGGCGTGCGCATGGGAGAGACGTTGCAGGCGGGGATTTCACCGGGGCGCCTGGGCAACGAAAACCCGCTGCGCGTGCCCGCCAACACCTATGAAACCGCGGACGGCTTGTGGCTCGCGATCATGGTACAGAACGAGAACCAATGGGCGCCGTTCTGCCGCGCGATGGAGCACGAGGAGTGGATCGATGACCCGCGCTTTCGCAACATGGCGCTGCGAGTGAAGCACCGCAAGGAAGTGAACAAACTGGTCGCGCGGCGCCTTGCCGAGCAGCCCGCTGAGGATTGGATGCAGCGGTTCGAAGCTGAACGCATTCCCTACGCACTGGTCAACGATTACGCGCAGGCGCTCGCCGACCCTCAGGTCGCGCACCGCGGGCTGGTCCGCACGCTCGATCATCCGGTGTCGGGCAGAATTCGGGTCGTCGGGCCGCCGTGGATCATGTCGGTGACGCGAACCGAGATGGCGCCGCCTCCGACCCTTGGCCAGCACACCGCGGAGGTGCTGCGCGATTGGCTCGGCATGGCGGCGGAGGAAATCGCCGCGGTCGCCGGCGAACCCTGCGGCTAGCGCGGCTGCGGGCGCGCGATGTTGCGCGCGGATTTCATCAGCCGGGACAAGGGGGAGGGATGAAGATCACGAGGATGGAAGTGTTTCCCATCGGAATGGCGTACGCGCGCCCGTACGAGCAGGCGACCGGCGTCACCAGGATGGCGCGGCGCGTGATCGTCAAGCTTTACACCGACGGAAGGCATTGTCGGCCTCGGTGAGGCTTCCACGCTGCTGCCGAACCGCACCGGCGAGCTCGACGGGAAGAAAGTCAGGAAATTCGCACTGCCGATCAGGATTGAGTGAGCGGGATCGTCGACTCAGACCCTCATTCGACCGGGATCCCGGCGGCCTTGATCAGCTTGCCGTACTTCGCGATCTCCGCCTTGATGTGGACGGCGAACTCCTCGGGCGTGTTGCTTGCCGCATCGGAGCCCAGACGCTGGAACTGCTCCCGCACCTTTGCCGTCTTCACCGCCCTGGAGATCTCGTTGTGTAACTTGGCGATGATCTCGCGCGGGGTGCCGGCCGGCGCGAGCACGCCGTACCATTGCAGCACCTCGTAGCCGGGCAGGACTTCCGCGATCGCCGGCAGGTTGGGCACCGTGGCGAGGCGCTTGGCGCTGGTGACCCCGAGCGCGCGCAGCCTTTCGACCTGCACGTACGGCATCGCGGTCGGCAGGCTCGCGAACGCGAGCGACACCTCGCCAGAGAGCAGCGCCGTCATCTGCGGGCTGCCGCCTTTGTACGCGATGTGCACGATGTTGAGCTTGGCGAGACTCTTGAACAGTTCCCCGCAAAGATGCGGTCCGCCGAGGATGCCGGTCGACGCGAAGTCGAGCTTGCCGGGCTGCGCCCTGGCGAGCGCGATCAGCTCCCTCGTCGATTTTGCCGGCAGCGAGGGATGGACCACGAGCACGTACGCGGAAGTCGCCACCACGCTCACCGGCGCGAAATCCTTGACCCCGTCGTAGGGAAGATTGCGATAGGCGCTCGGGATAATGGCGTTGGGCCCGACGCTTCCCAGGAGCAGCGTGTATCCGTCGGGCGCGGCCTTGGCGGCAAGCTCGGTGCCGATGCGCGCGCTCGCTCCGGGGCGGTTGTCGATGACGATCTGCTGCCCGAGAGACTCGGAGAGCGCCTGGGCGATGATGCGCGCCGAGGCGTCCACGCCGCCGCCCGGCGGGAACGGCGCGATCATGCGCACCGGCTTCGCGGGGTAGCTCTGTGCGGCAACGTAGCTGGTTGCAGCGAGCGCAATTGCGGCTGCGCAGACGGCGGCGGCGAACCTGGAGATCGAGTTCATGGCATGCACCTGGGTTGTCAGAGGGGCTAGCGGCCTTTCCACTGCGGCTTGCGTTTTTCCCTGAAGGCGAGCACGCCTTCCTTCGAGTCTTCCGAAAGCAGCACGCGGTTGGCGACATCGCGCGCGAGGAAGGCGCGCTTGTCGAACGGGATTTCCTGGCCGCGGCGCGCGGCTTCCTTGATGGCGTGCACCGCGAGCGGCGCGTTCTCGAGCACTTCCGCGGCCCAGCGCTCCGCGGCCGGCATCAGCTGCTCGTGCGGCACGACTTCGTTGGCGATGCCGAGCCGCAGGCATTCCTGCGCCGGGATCGGCTTGCCGCGCATGAGATAGCCCATCGCCTGGTTCCACGCGATCGCGTGCGGCAGCAGCGTCGGGCCGCTCACCGAGGAGATGCCGCGCTTGACCTGCGGCCAGCCGAGCGAGGCCCGCTCCGACATGATCAGGATGTCGGCGTTCAACGCGAAACCGCCGCCCTGCGCAAGGCACGGCCCGTTGATGGCGAGAACGATCGGCTTGTAGATGTTGCGCTGGAAGATGTAGAGCTCGTCGTTCGACATCACGCTGCCGTCGTCGTCTTCCGGGGCCACCTTCTCGAACAGGTCCTTGCCGGAGCAGAATACGTCGCCCTCGCCGGTGAGGATGGCGAGCCAGATGGCCGGATTGAATTTGACGTCGGTGTACGCCGTCTGCAGCTCTTTGCGCATCGCGCGGTTGAGCGCGTTCTTGGCCTGCGGCCGGTTGAGCGTGATGAAGGCGATGTGGTCGCGTACTTCGTAGCGCACTGCGTTAGACATTTGCGGTCAGACTCCCGTTTACGCCGGATTGATGCCCGATTCCTTGACGACTTTGCCCCATTTTGCGATATCGGACTTGATGGTGGCGGCGAACTCCTCCGGTGTGCTGCTCACGGGATCGAGGCCTTCGGCGGACAGGCGCTCCTTCACGTCCGGTGAGCCCAACGCTTTGACGAACTCCTGGTTGAGGCGCGTGACGACCGCCTTGGGCGTTCGCGCGGGCGCCATGACGCCGAACCAGCCGGTCACGTCATAGCCGCTCACGCCGGACTCGGCGATGGTCGGAATATTGGGTTCCGCTGCGGCGCGCTTTGCGCTGGTCACGGCAAGCGCGCGCAACCGCCCGGCCTTCACCTGCGCGAGCGCCGCGGGCATGGTGGCAAAATACGCCTGCACCTCGCCGCCGATCAGCGCGGTGATGGACGGGCCGCCGCCTTTGTACGCCACGTGTGCCATGTTGACGCCGGTCATGTTCTTGAACAGCTCGCCGGCAAGATGTCCGAGCGAGCCCACGCCGGGCGCGGCGTAGTTGAGCCTGCTGCCCGGCGCCTTACCGAGCGCGATCAGCTCTTTCACCGACTTGGCCGGCACCTGGGGATTGACTACCAGGATGAGCGGGGTGGTAGCGAGCGTGGATACCGGCGCGAAATCCTTAACCGGGTCGTACGGCAGTTTCTGGTAGAGGCTGGGGTGGATCGAGAAATTGATGAACACCATGAGCAGCGTGTAGCCGTCGGGCGGGGCTTTGGCCACGATGTCGGTGCCGATGGTGCCGCCGGCGCCGCCGCGGTTGTCGATCACGGCCGGCTGCCCGAGGTTCTCGGTGAGCCTGGTGCTCAAGACGCGTGCCACGAAATCGGTGCCGCCGCCTGGCGCCGATGCGACCACCATGCGGACCGGTTTGTTGGGATAGGTTTGCGCAGACAGCAAACCCGGGATGAAACACAGTGTCAGCGCGGCGATCGCGCGCGCACAACCCATTCGGTGCTGCATCATGCTCCTCCTCGTCTTTTATGTCCGTACTTCCAGGTACTGTGATGCGGGAAGGAAAGCCGCCTGTAATCCTGCCGCGATGCGTTACCAGACGCAGCGAGAGCTCGTGTTTTGCCCTGCATGTTAATGGTCATTGGCGCATTGGGCAACCGCGCGCTGCGACACTAGGCATCGCGGTCACGGGCACGCTTGGCATCGTGGCGGTCGCGCGGCGACGCGGCCTGATTCCGGCGGCTCGGCCCTATTTGGCGCACCTTGCCAAACACGGGTTTTACTTCTCGCAAGACCTTGCGCGGGAATTGCTCCGCAGCGTCGGGGAGGCGTAACCGATCACGGGATAACACACCCCAACGCACGCGGGAATTCGTTATAGTGTGTGTTGAGATCGCTCAGCCATTGTAATGCCACTCAAGACCTTATCGGGAAAACACGCCGACCCGCGCAAGGGGCGCGGGGCGGGCATCAACCCCGAGGGCCGCTTCGAGAACGTCACGCGCGAGGCGTACGACGACGGCTGGAACACGCCGCCCGACGATTTGCCGCCGCTCAAGACCTACGTCACCGAGGAGCGCGCAAAAAGCATCATCACGCGCAACAACTCGCCCGACATCCCGTTCACCCAGTCGATCAATCCCTATCAGGGATGCGAGCATGGATGTGTCTACTGTGTAGGTGGCGATACGCCTATCCTGATGGCCGACGGCACCACGCGGCCGATCGCGGATGTGCGAGCTGGCGACGCGATCTATGGCACCGTGCGCAGCGGCTGGTACCGGCGGTATGTGAAGGCTCACGTGCTCGCGCACTGGAGCGTCATCAAGCCAGCTTATCGGATCACCCTTGAAGACGGTACATCGCTCGTCGCGGGCGCGGATCACCGCTTCCTCACTGAGCGGGGATGGAAGTTTGTTGCCGATTCCGGAAGCGGCAAGCAGCGGATGCATCTTACGACCGGCAACAAACTCATGGGAACGGGGGCATTTGCGTCACCGCCTGCTAAAGACCGTGATTACCGGCTCGGGTACCTGTACGGCCTCATTCGAGGCGATGGCCTGCTGGCGTCGTACCACTACCAACGCGCCGGACGGGCGCACGACGACCAGCATCAGTTCCGTCTGGCGCTATGCGACACGGAAGCGCTTCAGCGGGCGCAGGAGTATCTGCGCGACTGGCAGATCGCCACGCAGGAATTTGTGTTTCAGAAAGCCGCCGCCGGGCGCCGGGTCATGCATGCGATCCGCACGCACGCGCGCCCGAACGTGGAACAGATCCGCGCACTCATCGCCTGGCCCGCGGCGCCTTCGCCCGGGTGGACTGCCGGCTTCCTCGCCGGGATTTTCGACGCGGAGGGCAGCTACAGTCAGGGCATCTTGAGAATCAGCAACACCGATAAGGAGATCATCGCCTGGATCAGCCGTTGCCTGCGGACCCTCAATTTCCGGTTTGCGCTGGAGCACGTGCGCCGTGAACAACTAAAACCCATAGAAGTCATGCGCCTGGCCGGAGGGTTACGCGAGCATCTGCGCTTCTTCCACAGCGTGGATCCCGCCATCACGCGCAAGCGCGAGATCGGCGGTCAGGCCGTGAAAAGCGATGCCCGTCTGGGCATCGTCAGCGTCGAACCGATAGGCAAGGCGCTGCGGCTTTACGACATCACGACGGATACCGAAGATTTTATTGCGAACGGCGTGGTGAGCCACAACTGTTACGCTCGGCCGAGCCATGCCTACCGCAATCTCTCGCCCGGGATCGATTTCGAGACGCGACTGTTTGCCAAGGTCAACGCCGCGGAATTGCTGCGCGAGGAGTTGTCGCGGCCGGGGTACAAATGCGAAGTGATTTCGCTCGGCGCCAACACTGATCCCTATCAACCGATCGAGCGTGACTACAAGATCACGCGCGGCATTCTGGAAGTGCTCTCGGAATTCAACCATCCGGTCGGCATCGTGACCAAGGGCGCGATGGTCGAGCGCGATATCGACATCCTCGCACCGATGGCCGAAAGGAATCTGGTCAATGTCTTCATCTCGGTCAACAACCTGGACCATGAGCTGGCGCGGCGGCTCGAGCCGCGCTGTTCGGCGCCACAGCGGCGCTTGCAGGCGATCAAAACCCTCTCCGAGGCAGGCATTCCGGTGGGCGTGCTGGTGGCGCCGGTGATCCCGTTTCTCACCGACCATCAGATCGAGCCGGTGCTGGAGGCGGCGTGGGAACACGGCGCGCGGCAGGCAGGCTACGTGCTGATGCGTCTGCCGTGGGAGATCAAGGACCTGTTCAAGGACTGGCTGGTGCGGCATTATCCGCTCAAGGCCGACCACGTGATGAGTCGCGTTCGCGAGATGCGAGGCGGACGCGAAAACGATCCCGGCTTCGGCAGCCGCATGCGCGGCACGGGCGAGCTTGCGGATTTGCTGGCACAGCGTTTCCAGATCGCGTGCAAACGGTTCGGCTTCAATGGCGATCGGCGCAATCGAACGCTCGACACGACCCGGTTCCGCCCGCCGCAGCGCGACGGGCAGCTGACGCTGTTTTGAACTTACCCAGGAAAGGGAGTATGCAGTTCGGGCGACGCAAGTTTCTGTACGGGTTAGCGGCGGCGGGCGGCGCGCTGATGGCGGGATGCGCGGTCACGCCAACCCGAACGCAGACAACGCTCGGCCGGCGCAGCGACGGCGGCCCGGTCATCGATATCCACGCGCACTGGTTTCCCCTGGAGTGGGTCGCGCTGCTCGAGAAAGAGGGCGCGGCGAACGGGGTGAAGATCGGCAGAAACGAGAATGGCCTGATGACGGTCGCCGTGCCCGGGATGGCGCAAGTCTTCCGGCCGACGTACACGGAGCTCGACACCCGGCTGACGGCTATGGATGCTTCGGGCGTGGACATGCATGCGCTTTCGCTCACCATGCCGATGGTGTACTGGGCGCCGCCCGCGTTCGGGCTCAAGCTCTCGCAGGTATACAACGACGCTCTGATCAAAGCGTACCAGCAGCACCCTCGGCGGTTGGTTGGCTTGGCGTCATTGCCGATGCAGGCGCCGGATCTCGCACTCAAGGAACTCATCCGGATCGCCGACCTTCCGGGCATTCACGGCGTGTACATGGCCACCCACGTCAACGGCATGAACCTGGACGAGCAGCGCTTCTTCCCGGTTTACGCGAAGTGCGAGGAACTCGGGTGGCCGATATTCCTGCACCCGATCAACCCGGTCGGCGCCGAGCGCATGCGCCGCTTTTACCTGCGCAACTTCCTCGGCGACCCCTATGACACCGGGATCGCCGCGGCCTCGCTCGTTTTCGGCGGTGTGATGGATATCTTTCCCAGGCTCGACGTGGTCTTGCCGCACGCGGGCGGCGCGTTCCCGGCGCTGATCGGGCGCATGGACCACGGTACGACGGTGCGGCCCGAGACCAAGCACATGAAGCGGCCGCCGTCGACCTATTTGCGCCGTTTCCATTACGACACCATCAGCCACCACGTTCCGATGATGACGTACCTGATCCGCCTGGTTGGCGCGGACCGTGTGGTGCTCGGCAGCGATCACCCCGCCGACATGGGCTATGTGCGGCCGGTCGATTGGCTGGACGGGGTCCCCGATCTGCCGGCAAAGGAACGCGACTTGATACTGGGCGGCAACGCGGCGCGGCTGTTCAAGATCTAGCAGCCTATCGGGCTTAGCACGCTGACAGGCTGCTAAGGAGTTTATCCGACCTAAGTCCGACAAACTCCTAGGGAGGGGCATATGAACCAAGGAAGGCGAAAAGTTTTTGATGGATTAGCAATTGCGGAAGGCATGCGCTGATGGCGACGAGTGCGGACACGTACCAGCAGGTAACGCGCGGCTGGCGCAGCGACGGCGGGCCGGTCATCGATATCCATGCGCATTGGCACGCGCCTGAGTTTGTGGAACTGCTCGAGAAAGAAGGCGCCCGGAATGGGGCCACCATCGGGAAGAACGACCGCGGATTCGTGACTCTTGCGGTGCCCGGGATCAAGTCGGTCTTTCAGCCGGCGTATATGGACCTCGGCACCAGACTCAAAGCGATGGACGAGTCGGGCGTCGACGTGCACGCGCTCTCGCTCACCAGCCCGATGGTGTACTGGGCGCCGCCCGCGTTCGGGCTCAAGCTCTCGCAGGTGTACAACGACGCCTGCGCCGCGGCGCATCGCCAGTATCCGGACCGGTTCCTCGGCCTGGCGATGGTGCCGATGCAGGCGCCGGAGCTTGCGCTGCAGGAACTCGGCCGGGCCGCGAAGCTTCCCGGCATCCGCGGCGTCTACATGGCCACCCACGTGAACGGCATGAACCTCGACGAAAAGGAATTCTTTCCGGTCTACGCCCGCTGCGAGGAACTCGGCCTGCCGATCTTTCTGCATCCGGTCAATCCGGTCGGCGCCGAGCGCATGCGCCGCTACCACCTGCGCAACTTCCTCGGCAACCCGTATGATACCGGAATCGCAGCCGCCTCCCTCGTGTTCGGCGGTGTGATGGATGCGTTTCCAGGGCTTGACGTGATACTTCCGCACGCCGGCGGCACGTTCCCCGCGCTGATCGGGCGCATGGACCACGGCACGACCGTGCGGTCCGAGACCAGGCACATGACGCGGCCGCCCTCGACGTATCTGCGGCGGTTTCATTACGACACCATCAGCCACCACCATCCCATGATGATGTACCTGGTCCGACTGGTCGGGGCCGACCGCGTGGTGCTCGGGAGCGATCATCCGGCCGACATGTGTTACGTGCAACCGGTCCAGTGGGTCGATGGGCTCACCGAGCTGCCGACCCGGGACCACGACCTCATGCTGGGCAGCAACGCGGCGCGGCTCCTGAAGATCTCGCAGACTGTGGTGGCGTCCAAGGAGGCAAGCGGGTGAAATCCGAAGTGTCGTTATACGTAGGCGAAGCGCTGGGCAAGTACGGCTTCCCCAGCGGTCACCCGTTCGGGCCCGATCGCCAGGACGCATTCCGGAAGGAGGCGGTGAAGCAGGGGCTGGAGAAACGGGTGAGGCTGTGCGAACCGCGCGCCGCGGCGCGCGAGGAGATCGAGCGCTTTCACACCGACGAATATGTCGATCGTGTCGATCACCTTTCGCGGCTGGGCCACGGCTCGATCGACTACGGCGACACGCCCGCGTACCCCGGCGTCTATGACGCGTCGGCGAACGTGGTGGGCGCGGCGCTGGAGGGACTCGCGCGCGTGATGAGCGGCGAATGCTACCGCACGTTTCAGCCGATCGGGGGTCTTCACCACGCGCGGCCCGGCGCCGCCGCCGGCTTCTGCGTGTTCAACGATTGCGGCGTGGTGATCGACACGCTGCGCACGCAATACGGCATCAAGCGCGTGGCCTACGTCGACATCGACGTGCATCACGGCGACGGGCTCTACTATCCGTACGAAGAGGATCCCGACCTCATTTACGCCGACATCCACGAGGACGGAAACTTCCTTTATCCCGGCACGGGACATGCGTTTGAGCGCGGCACAGGCGCGGCCGAGGGACTCAAGCTCAACATTCCGATGCAGCCGGGCTGGGGCGACCAGCAGTTTCTCCACGAATGGGAACGCGTGGTCGAACACCTCAAACGCTTCAAGCCCGAGTTCATCGTGTTCCAGTGCGGCGCCGACAGCCTCGCGGGCGACCCGCTCGCGCATCTGCAGTACACCCCGGCGGCGCACGCGCACGCGGCGCAAAGCCTGTGCGAGCTCGCCAACGAAATGGCGGGCGGACGGATCATGGGCTTCGGCGGCGGCGGTTACAACCGCGGCAACCTCGCTGCGGCGTGGTGCTCGGTGCTCGACGAATTCATCCGCGGTTCAGAACGCTGATTTGTAGGGTGCGTCCCACGCACCAGTCCCGATGCGGTGCGCACGGCGCACCCTGCTTTAAAATTGACAAATGACAAATATTCGCCTCAGCATCCTCGACCAGTCTCCCATCATCAGCGGGTTCACGCCGGCACAGGCGATCCAGGAGACGATCAAGCTTGCGCAGGCGGCCGAACGCTTCGGCTATTACCGTTACTGGCTTGCAGAGCATCATGCGATCGCGGCGCTCGCCGATCCGTGTCCCGAGATCCTGGCAGCGCGCGTTGCCGCGGCGACGTCGACCATTCGGGTCGGCACCGGCGGCGTGCTGCTGCCCTACTACAGCCCGTTCAAGGTGGCGGAGCAGTTCCGCATGCTCGAAGCGCTCTACCCGGGGCGTATCGATCTCGGCATCGGGCGCGCGCCGGGCGGAGACCAGATGACCGCGCTGGCGATGGGTGAGGGCCGTTATCACGGCGCGGAACAGTTTCCCGAGCAGGTGCAGTACCTCGTCGCGTATCTCGACGACGCGCTGCCGGCCGACCATCCGTTCGCGAAAGTGAAGGCCATGCCGGCGGGGCCGACCGCGCCGCAGATCTGGCTGCTCGGCTCCTCCGACTACGGCGGCGCGCTGGCGGCCCGGCTGGGCCTGCGCTTCGCATTCGCGCATTTCATCAGCGCGCAGGGCGGAGACGCTGTGATGCATGACTACAGGCGCCGCTACGAGCCGTCGCAGCGCGAGCCTGTGCCGCAGGCGTTGCTGTGCGTGTTCGTAATCTGCGCAGATACCGCCGAGGAGGCGGAACGGCTCGCCGGCAGCATTGATCTGCGGCGGCTCAACACGGATTACGGCGTGAACGCGCCGGTCCCCAACCACGAGGAGGTCCGAAACCATCCCTATACCGACGCCGACCGCCGGCGCATGGCTTTTCACCGCCAGCGGGTGGTGCTGGGCACGCCCGCCGCGGTGCGAGATAAGCTCATGGATCTGCGGGAGATTTTCCAGGCCGACGAGCTGATGGCGATCACCATTACCGGCGATTATGACAGCCGGATGAAATCGTACGAGTTGCTGGCTGAGACTTTCGGACTGTGTCATCGCGGTTAGGACATCGCGCGTTATGGCGAATGTCAGGTGAATTCCTGGCACAGGGATTCCGTCTTCGAGGACGGGTTGGGGTGCACATCAAATGAGGAGCTCAGGATGAAGAAGCTGATCGCAGCGTTGTGTTTCATGTTCGCGGTATCGCCGTTCGCGTTGGCGCAGGACAAGGCGAAAGACGCCGAGAAGAAGGCGGCGCCGGCCAAGGCCGCACCGGCCAAGGCCGAGGCGAAGAAAGTGGCACCGGCCAAGGCCGATGAAAAGAAAGCCGCACCGGCGAAGGCCGAGAAGAAGGCCAAAGCAAAAAAGGAACCGACCGAGAAGCAGAAGGCTCAGCAGAAAAAAATGAAAGACTGCAGCAAAGACGCCAGCGACAAAAAGCTCAAAGGCGACGAGCGCAAGAAGTTTATGAGCACGTGCATGAAGGGCTGATCGAACGGGAGTAGCGCACCGGAGCGCGGAGCAGGGGCCCCGTTCACGGGGATGCGACCGTGCAGGTGCGCAGGCGACCGACGCTTCGGCGCAACGATCTCGCCAACAACGGTCAGAGGTCGCGCTGCCGCGGCCAGATTGCACAGGCCGCGGCTTGAGGGGCATACTGGACTTATCGGGTATGCCCTTTTTTGTTTATGATGGACCTACGACGTTTCTTTACGGCTTTGATCGGCGGTTTAGTGCTTGCCGCGGGGGGGATCGTGACTGCCGATGCTCAGGACGCTTACGCGGCGCAGCGCCGCCAGATGCTGGAAGACATCGCGCGGCTCACGCGCGAGACGCGGTTCGAGACCGGCCGCGCGGCGCTGAGCGAGCGCGTGATGGCGGCGATGGTGAAAGTGCCGCGCCACCGCTTCGTGCCCCCGAGCGAGGAGCGCAGCGCCTATCACAATCGGCCACTGGCGATCGGCAGCGGCCAGACCATTTCGCAACCGTTCATCGTCGCGCTGATGACCGATCTCATGGACATCAAGCCCACCGACAAGGTGCTCGAGATCGGCACCGGCTCGGGCTACCAGGCGGCGGTGCTCGCTGAACTCGCCCGCATCGTCTACACCATCGAGATCGTCGAGCCGCTCGGGCGCGAGGCCGCGCAGCGCTTCGAGGCGTTGGGCTATCGCAACATCGTGGCCAAAATCGGCGACGGCTATCAGGGCTGGGCCGAGCACGCGCCTTTCGATTCGATCATGGTAACGGCGGCAGCGCGCGAGGTTCCGCAGCCGTTGATGGATCAGTTGAAACCCGGCGGGAAACTGGTGATTCCGGTCGGCACGCAATCGGGCGCCCAGACGCTCTACCTGATCGAGAAACAGCCGGACGGCGGGATCACGCGGCGCGAAGTGCTGGGAGTGCGCTTCGTGCCGCTCACTGATAAGGCGGGCAGACAGCAGTAAAAACGGAACTGGTGACGGATGGAGCGTGACTGATAGAACGTGGCTGATAGAACGTGACGGATGGAGCGTGACTGATAGAACGTGACTGATGAAGCGTGACTAAAAAACGTGACCGGTCACGAATCACCTGTCACGCCCCACCAGTCACGCCTCACCAGTCACGCCCCACCAGTCACGTGGTTCCAGTCACGATCTATTCGATCTTGATGTTGGCCTCCTTGACCACCTTGACCCAGCGCTCGTAGTCGCCACGGATGCGCTTGTCGAATTTCTCCGGCGCGCCGCCCGACGGCACCATGCCTTGGGCATCGAGGTTCTTCTTCATTTCGGGCTCTTGGAGGAACTTGTTTATCGCGCCATTGAGACGGTCGATGATCGGACGTGGCGTACCTTTCGGCGCCATCACGCCGAACCATAGTTCGACTTCATAGCCGGGCAGGGCATCGCCCAGGGTTGGAACGTCGGGCAGCGAGTACCAGCGCTTCGCGGTGGTCACCGCCAGCGGCCGCAGTTTGCCGGTCTTGAAGTGCGGCGTCGTCGGCAGCAGGCTGCCGACGATCAACTGGCAGCGACCCGCCAGCAGGTCGGCCATCGCTGCGCCGGTGCTCTTGTACGGCACGTGCACCATCTTGATCTTGGCCATGTTGACCATGAGTTCGGTGGCGAAATGCGTGAGCCCCCCGATGCCGCTGGAGGCGAAGACCACCTCCCCTGGCTTCGACCGCGCCAGCGCGATCAACTCCTTGGCGGTCCTGGACGGAAGCGACGGGTGCACCGAGAGCACGAACGGCGTGTATCCGACCTCCGCTACGGCGATGATGTTGTTGATCGGGTCGAAGGCCGGCTTGTGCGTCGCCGGGGTCGCGGAGAAACTGCCCGACATCACCATGATGGTGTAGCCATCTGGCGGCGACTTCACGGTGAGTTCCATCCCGATCAGGCCGGCGGCGCCGCCGCGATTGTCCACCACGAACTGCTGGCCGAGGCTTTCACTCAGTTTTTGCGACACTTGGCGCGCGGTGATGTCGCTGCCACCGCCGGGCGCGAACGGCACGATCACCCGCACCACCTTGGCCGGATAAGCTGTCGCAGGGGCTTGGGCGAAGACGGCGGTGGAACATAGCGCTGAGGCGGCCGCCAAAGCGCACAGCGCGTGGCGCCGGAAAGCAACAGAGTGCATCATCGTTCTCCTTTGAATCACGGGTTGATTAACGCCGGACGGGCGTCAGAACCGGTAGCGCAGCCCGAGTCTCAAGCCCTGGCGGCGGAAGAGATTGCTGTCTGGCGAGTAGACGTCGTAGTTCAACGCCCAGTTGGGAGACAGCCAGTGCTGGCCGGTCAGCATAAACTGGCGCGTGTCAGCGAGCGCGTCGTACGGCGATCCGAAGTATTCAAGCTCTCTGCCCGAAGCATACGCGAGTCCCACAGTGTTGCGTACGCCGTAGAGGTAACTTAGTTGAAGCTGGTAGCCGGCTCCGCCGCCGAAGCGAGGTGCGAGCGCGAGGCCGTTGGTGATTCCTGCGGCGCTCTCGCTGCTGAGCCCGAAGAATGGCGCTTGGGGATAATCGTAAATGTACTTCAAGCCGAGGCTCAGCTCGCGTCCTGCGGAGAGCGTCGTATGGAGCTGTCCGAAAAGCGAATAGCGCCGGGGCGTGAACTGTGTGTCTTGGGTGACGCCGGCTTCAAGCGATGAACCCCAGTTTTCCGTAAGCGGGTAGAGCACCCCCCCGTACGACTCCGTTGCCCGCGGGCCGAGCCGCGGCACCTCGCGGACGCCGCCATAGAGCGTGTATCTCTCCCGGTTGTGTTGCGCGTCTGCAAGATTGGCCGCGCGACCGTCAGCACTCAGGTCAACCGTGGCTGCGCTTGTTGGTCCTAGCCAACGCGACGTGGGCGCGATCAAGCCCGGCGGGTCATTTGCAGGCTGTAGTCCGCGCAGGTCGCTGCCACTCGCGCCGGGTGCGGTCAACGCTGCGAATGATGCCAACAGTGAAAAAACTTTCCAATTCATGGTTTACTTTAACGGGGAGCCTGGTCGATGCGAAGCTCCTTTCGATCGTTGCAACAGCGATCCACTGGTGATGCGGTTATTGCTAGTTTATGCTAGTTTACCGAATTTCGGCGGTCGGTTCCTTGTCTGCAAGACCGGCCACCGGGGGCGATCTTGGCGGGATGCCGAAAAAGTCCACCGGTTGTCAGGGCGAGGCACGGCCTTATTGTGCGGAACCGCGTAGGGTGCGCCGTGCGCACCGGGCCATGGTGCGTGTGACGCACCCTCCCGCTCGCGCAAACGGGCGGTAGTCAACACTCGGTGCAGATGGGCTTCGCGGCACCAATAGGCGAGCAAAATACTCAAGCATTGCCGGCGCCGGGAAAGAGGGCTAGAATACAAACGCTGTAGTACCCTGAAAAACTCTGCCAAGTGGAGGAATACTAATGAAAAATCCGCTCGACTCCCTGTGGGGCACGGTGATCTCTGGCCTGATCCTCACCTTGATCCTGTACCAAATCGTCAAATTCGCACTGCAGTGAGGGGAAAACCATGGATATCATACAACTCGGATTGGGACGTTGGCTGCATGTGCTGGCGGGCGTGATGTGGATCGGGCTGCTGTATTACTTCAACTTCGTGCAGGTCGACGCGCTGAAAGCCGCCGCTGCCGACAATACCGGCGCCGGTATCACCAAGCACGTGGCGCCGCGCGCGCTGTTCTGGTTCCGCTGGGCGGCGGTGGTGACCTTCCTCGCCGGCGCGATGATCGCCGGCAAACACTTCTTCGATGTGTTCCTATTCCTGAAGCCTGCGTATTACCCGATCGGCGTCGGCGCCTGGCTCGGCACCATCATGCTGTTCAACGTATGGGTGCTGATCTGGCCCAATCAGAAGAAAATTCTCGGAATCGTGTCGGCGACCGACGAAGAAAAGGCCAAGGCGCGCCGGTTGGCGTTCCTTGCTTCGCGCACTAATACCATGCTGTCGATCCCGATGCTGTTTTTCATGACTGCAAGCGGCGGCGTGTTCCGGACGGCGGTTTTCGGCTGATCCCGCCCGCTTCATAGGAAAAAACGCCCGAGAAAACCTCGGGCGTTTTTTTTATCAGCGGCCGGCAGCGACGTAGGTTGGGGTACGCGCAGCGTTCCCCGACATCCACTGAGCGTCAGGTAGCCACCGATACGGCAACCTGACCTACACTTTCCTATCACCTATCGCCCATCACCTAGCGCGCCGGCGGCGCGCGGTCGAGGCCTTCGACTTTCGCGCCGGGCTTGACGCCGCGCTTCTTGAACCAGCCCTGATTTGTTTCCAGCGCATATTTCGCCGGTTTCACCGTGTCGTGCGTATCACGCGTATGCGGCTGCATGTCGGCGATGTTGATGATCGCGCCATTCACGTCGAGAAACGCGACCGACAGCGGGAGGTAGGTGTTCATCATCCACATGCCGTGCATCGCGACTTCCGGGAACACGAACAGCATGCCGCGGTTCTCCGGCAGCATGCGCCGGTGCATCAATCCCTGGGAGCGCTGGGCATCGGTGCTCGCAACCTCGGCGGTGATCTTGTGCTTGCCGATGCTGAGCGTGATTTCCGGCAGTTCGGCGCGCGCGCCGGCGGCGAGCAGTACGAACACAACCGCAGCGAGGGCTCGCTTTGGGAAAGCGATTCTCATGAGTCGATCAACGTTCAACGCCGCGCGCTCGTGACCAGCCAGTCGCTTACGGCATTGAGGATAGGCTCGATCTCGCCGACCGCCGGTAATGCCTCCAACGTGATCGCCGGGTGGCGTTCGCGCAAGCCGTTCAGCATTTGCCGCAGATCGCGCTTCAAGTGGCCCCCTTGCGCCATGAACATCGGCGCCACGATGATGTGAGTGTGTCCCGCGCCGGAGAGCCTGGCGACGGCATCGGGGAGCGAGGGCTGCATGATCTCGAGAAAAGCAAGCTCGACGGCGAGATCCGGCCGGCGCGCGGCGATCTTGCGTTGAATCTTGTCGAATGGCAGCCGCCATTCCGGATCGCGCGCACCGTGGGCGAAGAGGATGAGGGCCGATTTCATCGGAATGATGAACGCGGAACGCGGAACGATGAACGGCAGGCCGTCATTTGATTCGCTTCTTGTTCATCGATCATCATTCATCGTTCATCGATGTCCAGTGCTTCCAAACCCGCCCGCACCGCGGTGGCTCTCGTCGAACGCCTCCACGACGTTGAAGCCGACCTGCACCACCGGCACCACCACCAGTTGCGCCAGACGCTCCATGGGATTCACTACAAACGGCGCGTTGCCGCGGTTCCAGGTCGAGACGAAGATCTGTCCTTGGTAATCCGAGTCGATCAGTCCCACGAGGTTGCCGAGCACGATGCCGTGTTTGTGGCCGAGGCCCGAGCGCGGCAATACCACCGCCGCCAGCCCGGGATCGGCGAGGTGAATCGCGATGCCCGCGGGAATCAGCTCGGCCTGTCCCGGCTGCAGCACGAGCGGCGCGGGTATGCACGCGCGCAAGTCGAGCCCGGCGGAACCCGGCGTCGCGTAGTGCGGCAATTGCTCGCGCAGCCGCGCGTCGAGAACTTTTACGTCGATAGTTTTCATTGCTTCCCGGTGAAAGAGTGAATGTGTGAAAGAGTGGAGGAGCGAAGGAGTGAAGCAAGGTTTTGCTCATTCACGCCTTCACTTCTTCACCCCTTCACTTGGCTTTGCGGCGCTTCGCGCCGTAAAGCTTCGCGATGTGGGCAATGATCTGGCGCGCCACGACCTCCTTCGGCGCGCGCTCGAGTCTGTGCGTGCCCGCGTCGTCGAGCAGCGTGACTTCGTTGTCGTCGGCGCCGATCGCTTGTTGCGCGAGGTTGGCGACCATCAACTGCACGTTCTTGCGGCGCCGCTTCTGGTCGGCGTACGCATCCAGGTTGCGGCTCTCGGCCGCAAACCCGGCGCAGAAAGGCGGCTTCGGGCGCGCCGCGACCCAGCCCAGAATGTCCGGATTTGGCACGAGTTTGAGCTGCAGCTGCGGCTCGACCGTCTTCTTGATTTTGTGCTGCCGCGGTTTATCAACGCGATAATCGGCGACCGCGGCCACGCCGATATAAATGTCCGTGCGCGCCACGTGCCGCTTGACCGCCTCGAACATCTGCGCCGCCGTTTCGACTTGCGTCACCTTGGCGCCGGCCGGCGCCGGCAGGCTCACGGGGCCCGAGATCAGCGTGACTTCGGCGCCCGCTTCGAGCGCCGCACGCGCCACCGCGTAGCCCATCTTGCCGGAACTGCGGTTGGTGATGCCGCGCACCGCGTCGATCGGCTCGAAAGTCGGCCCGGCGGTGATCAGCACGCGCGCGCCGGCGAGCAGCTTGGGCGCAAGGAATGCTGAAACTGCCTCGGCGATTTCCTCGGCTTCGATCATGCGGCCCATGCCGACTTCGCCGCACGCCTGATCGCCGCTGGCCGGGCCGAGCACGATTACGCCATCGCGCTTGATCTGTGCGATGTTGCGCTGAGTCGCCGGGTGGTCCCACATCTGGCGGTTCATCGCCGGTGCGACCAGGAGCGGGCATTCCCGGGCGAGGGCCAGCGTGGAGAGGAGGTCGTCGGCGAGGCCGTGAACCAGCTTGGCGATAAAATCCGCCGTTGCGGGTGCGACGACGATCGCGTCTGTGCCGCGCGAGAGTTCGATGTGCGCCATGCCGCTGGCGACGCGCGTATCCCACATGTCGGTGAACACCGGGTTGCCCGACAGCGCCTGCAGGGTGGCGGGCGTGATGAAGCCGCATGCGGCCTCAGTCATCACCACCTGCACCTCGATGCCGCGCTCCGTGAGGCGCCGCACGAGTTCAGCGGCCTTGTACGCAGCGATGCCGCCGGTCAGGCCGAGCAGCACTTTTTTGCGCGAGGGATCAGTCACGTAGCGCTTTCAGTTCAAGAAAAGTACAAGTGTAACTGCTATAGCGGTGAATGGTAAATGGTGAATGGTGAGCGGCAAGCGGTAAGCGGTAAGCGGCAACCGGTAAACGGCGGCGATTACAAGGGCGTTAAACCGCTAACAGCTCACTGCTCACCGCTTACCAAGAAATGGCAATCACCGACTGGCCGCTGGACGACCGCCCCAGGGAGAAACTGCTCGACAAGGGCGCGGAAACCCTGTCTGACGCCGAGCTGGTGGCGATTTTTCTGCGCACCGGCATCAAGGGCAAGAGCGCGGTCGATCTCGCACGCGAAGTCTTGAGGCGTTGCGGTTCCCTGTCGGCGTTGTTTGCCGCAAGTGGCGAGGTTTTCTACGCTGTTCCCGGTCTCGGCCGGGCCAAGTATGCGCAGCTGCAGGCGGTGCTTGAAATGGCACGGCGCGCACTCAAAGAGCAGATCAGCCGCGGTGTCGCGCTCAATTCGCCCCAGACCGTGCGCGACTACCTCCGGTTGAAGCTTCAGGACCGTCCGCATGAAGTCTTTGTCAGCGTGTTTCTCGATGCGCAGAACCGCGTGCTGGCGGTGGAAGAGCTGTTCCGCGGCACGCTCACTCAAACCAGCGTCTATCCGCGCGAGGTGGTGAAGCGCGCTCTCCATCATAATGCCGCGGCACTGATCTTCGCCCACAATCATCCATCGGGCATCGCCGAACCGAGCCGCGCCGATGAAGCGTTGACGCAGGCGTTGAAGCAGGCGCTGGCGCTCGTCGACGTGAAGGTGCTCGATCACTTCGTAATCGGAGCTGCGGCCGCCATGTCGTTCGCCGAGCGCGGGCTCCTGTAACCGCTGTTCCGAGTTCAAAGTTCAAGGTTCAATGTGTAGGACTGAGTATGGCAACCATTGAGAAGTTTGAAGATCTGAAGGCGTGGCAGGAAGCTCGCCGGTTGGCACGCGATCTTTACGCTTTGTCCGGCAAGGGGGAATTTGCGAGAGACTATGCCCTGCGCGATCAGGCGCGTCGGGCAGCGATTTCCGTGCTGTCGAATATAGCCGAGGGTTTCGAGCGTGGCGGGAATTCGGAGCTGGTCCAGTTTCTGTCCATCGCAAAAGGCTCTGCGGCGGAGATCCGCGCACAGTTATGCATCGCATGTGACTGCGGATACATCAATTCGAAGCAATTCGCTGAACTGCACGCCACCGCTAAGGACGTCGGCGGCAAGCTCGGCGCTTTGATCGCATACCTGCGTAACTCCGGTATGAAAGGGACCAAATTCAAGCCTTGAGCCGCCAGGCTCCGGAACCCTAAACTTTGAACTTTGAACCCGAAACCCGGAACCTTGAACCCGGAACGTTGAACTTTGAACCTTGAACTTTGAACATGGAACCCCCAGCCGGCCAGCGGCGGCTTGAGCCGGCGGCGAAAACCCTGTAGAATCCGCACCTTTCGGAATCCTGGAGCAGCGTCATGGCACGTGTCTGTCAAGTCACCGGCAAGAAGCCGCAGTTGGGGAACCACGTTTCCCATGCCAACAACAAGACCCGGCGGCGTTTCCTGCCGAACCTGCAGTATCGCCGTTTCTGGGTCGAAAGCGAGAATCGCTGGGTCAGCATGCGGCTGTCGCAGCATGGATTACGTACGATCGACAAGAAAGGCATCGACGCCGTGCTGGCTGAAATGCGCGCCCGCGGCGAGCGGATCTAACGGGAGCTGAGATGAGAGAGAAGATCAAACTGGAGTCCTCGGCCGGCACCGGCCACTTCTACACCACCACCAAGAACAAGCGGACCATGCCGGAGAAGATGGAAATCAAGAAGTACGATCCGGTAGCGCGCAAGCACGTGATCTACAAGGAAGCGAAAATAAAGTGACCGCGTAGCGGTCATCCCGGACTCGATCCGGGATCCATTCACGCGCAGAGCGCTTCGGAGCGGGGGATTTAAAGAAACAAATAAGCCCGCCTCGGCGGGCTTTCTTACGTAGCGGCTTTCCTGCTGAATCCTTGATCCTGAATCCTGACCCCTGCCGTCAGGCGTAGCTGCGCAGCCTTCTCGAGAAATCCTGCAGCGCCTCAATGCCGCTCACTTCGGCGCGATGGCACCAATCCTCGAGCTGGTGTACCAGCTGCTCCTTGGAGGCGTTCGAGCGCTGCCACACCGCCGCCAGATCATCGCGCATGGTGTAAACCGTCGCGAGTACCTTGCTGTGATTGATCACCTCGTCGCGCTTGGCGCGCTCGGTCTCCGGCAGCGCGGCCGCGTCGATGTGCAGCCAGCGTTTCAGCGCCGCACGGTCGACGCTCACGGCGCGCGCCTTCAGCTCACGCATTTCATCGGCGCAGGTCCGACGCAGCGACTTCGCGTACTTGGCGACCACATCGTAGCGATGGGTGATCACCGCCTGCAGCGTGGCGAGGTCGCAGCGCGTCTTGGCAGCATCGAGCTTGATTTTGGGCGCAATCTTCTTGACCTGCGCCAAGCGCAGCGTTTCAAGAGTACGGATGTAGAGCCAGCCGATGTCGAATTCGTACCAACGGTTCGACAGACGGGCCGAGCTCGCGTAAGCATGATGGTTGTTGTGCAGCTCTTCGCCGCCGATCAGGATGCCCCACGGCACGATGTTGGTGCTCGCGTCTTCAGGCTGGAAGTTGCGGTAGCCCCAGTAGTGGCCGATGCCGTTGATCACGCCCGCGGCGAAGAATGGAATCCATGCCATCTGCACCGCCCAGATGGTGACGCCGATGAAGCCGAACAGGATGAAATTCAACACCATGAGCAACGAAACGCCAATGACCGAATGCCGCGTATAAATGTGGCGCTCGATCCAGTCGTCGGGCGTGCCTTGGCCGTATTTTTCCAGCGTTTCCCGGTTCACCGACTCCTTGCGGTAGAGCTCGGTGCCTTCCCACAGCACCTTGTTGATGCCGAGCACCTGCGGGCTGTGCGGATCGTCCGCGGATTCGCATTTCGCGTGATGCTTGCGGTGGATCGCGGCCCATTCCTTGGTGACCATGCCGGTGGTGAGCCACAACCAAAACCGGAAGAAATGGCTCGGCAGCGGATGCAGATCGAGCGCGCGATGCGCCTGGTGCCGGTGCAGGAAGATCGTTACCGCCGCGATCGTGATATGGGTGACGATCAGGGCGTAGACAACGTAACCCCACCACGGCAAATCAATAACCCCTGAAAACATGTGCTCCTCGTTACAAGCTTATTTGGACGCCAGTAGTCTACCGAAGTTCGCCTGTGAGGCATAGCATTTTCTGCGTGACCAGCGTGCCTCGGCGGTGTGCAAACTCGTCTCTAGGCGGTTGAACGCATTGAAGAAATACGGCAAAACCTATGCCTGTGGCATGCCCTGAGCGCACGCTTCCGGTATTGCGCGAAAACGCCTCGAAGCGGCTGCAGGCTGCGTCGCTGAAGGCGGAAGCTGGAAAGATGGAAGGAGGACGGCGGATCGATCAAGACTTTCCTGACTTCCTTTGTGCTCTTTGTGTTCTCCCTGGCCAGACTTACCGCTTGCCGCCCGCCGCTTACGAAGTCTTGGTAGTCACGCTGCCCAGCACGCGCACGTCGCGCTGCGGGTAGGGGATCTCGACGCCGCGCTGCTTGAACTCGCGCCAGATCTCGTGATAGAGATCGGAGACGAGATTGCCCGTGCCTTCTTCGGGATCCTCGATCCAGACGCCGAGTTCGAGGTCGATGCCATTCTCGCTGAACTGCTTGATGAGCACCTTGGGGGCGGGTTCGCGCAAGACGCGCGCGTGTCGCTGCGCCGCGTGTTCCATGATTTCGATCGCGGCGTCGAGGTCGGACTGGTAGCTCACCTGCACCGCAAGCGGGACGCGCACGCGCCGGTCGGTGTAGGAGTGGTTGATCACGGTCGAGGTGATGATGGTTTCATTGGGAATGATGGCCTCGACTCCGGTCAGCCCGCGCAGCACGACATAGCGCGCCGTCAATTTGGTGAGCTGGCCCGTGAACTTGTCCACCGTGACGAGATTGCCGATGCCGACCGAGCGGTCCATCAGGATGATGAAGCCGCTCACGTAATTGCTGGCGATCTTCTGCAGACCGAAGCCGATGCCCACGCCGAGCATGCCGCCGAACACCGACAGCACGGTCACGTCGATGCCGACCGCCGGCAGCGCGATCAACACTGCGGCGAGGACGAGCAGTGCCTGGGCAAGCTTGGAAAACATCACGCGCAGGTTGATATCGAAGCTTTCCGCGCCCATCAAGCGCGCTTCGAGGAATCGTCCCAGCCACAGCGCGATGAGCAGCGTCAGCAGCACCGACAGCGCGCCCTGCAGGATCAGCAGCAGCGAGATGCGCTGCTTGCCGACCGCGAAGCCGAGATCGTCGAGGAACTTCAGCAAGTCGGGCGCAAGTCCCGTGACATAGAGCGCGAAGCCGATCCACACCGCCCAGCCGATGCCCCGCGTCAGCGTGTCGCGCCAGCCGCTCGGGGCGAATACCTGCCGCAGCATGAGCACCGCGAAGCGGATGATGGCGAACGAGGTAAGCAGCGGCACCACCACGTTGAGCATGTGCACGCTCTGCCACTGCCGGAGAATCACGCGCCCGACCAGCACCAGCGCCAAGGCGGTCAGCGGGAGCTGCAGCTGGCTCAGTATTTCGAGGCCGAAAGCCCGTTTGCCGTGCGCGACGGCAAGCCGCGGTTGGATGAGCCTGCCGAACAACCATGCGACGAGCACGCTGATGAAGATCACCACTGCCTGCCACAGCACCTTGACGTTGTGCAGGTCGGCCCACAGGTCGAGGAGCAGGGTACTCATTCGGACGACTCGGTCATCATCATGCGCAGGGGTGTGATGGCGCAGATTCTAGCAGGTTGCCGAAAAATTCCCTTGCCCGCAACGCGAGCGACCCCCGTTGAAAAAGGGGGCAAGAAACAGATTCCCCCCTTTTCCAAAGGGGGGTGAGGGGGGATTTGATCTTGCCCGTCATGCGGCGGTGCTAGAATGAATTCACACCGGTTGTGGGAGGCGCCATGGTTGCTTACGACAGTATGTCCCGGGCCGAGCTGATCGAGACCATCCGCTCGCTTGAAGCGCGGCTGGCAAACGCCGCATCAGGCGTGGATAACCCGCCTGACGATTGCGCGAAATTTCCGGTATTTGGCGAACGGGAACGGCGGGAATTCGAAACGAGCCCGTGGCCGATCCGGATCTTTGACCGCGACACAACGCAATACCTGGCGGTCAACGATGCTGCCCTGACACTCTACGGTTACACGCGGGAGGAGTTCCTTGAACTGAGGCCGCTGGATACCCGGCCTCCCGAAGAGCGATCCGAGTTTTACACCACGCTTGCCGAACCCACGGGCTACCTCCGTCACCGGGGTCCGCGCAGGCATTTAAAAAAATCCGGCGAGATCATCGTGGTGGAGATCGTCACACAGGACATCATCTTTAATGGTCGAGCAGCGCGCTTGAGCTTGACGCTGGATGTGACGGAACGCGTCCGCATGGAAACGCTGCTCCGCAAGCGGGAGCAGGAATTCAGCGCATTGGTCGAGAATGCCCCCGACGTCATCACGCGCTTCGACCGCGAGCTGCGCCACGTTTACGTGAATCCGGCGATGGCTGCCGCCACCGGGTTTGCGCGCGGTACCTTCATCGGCAAGACGCACCGCGAGCTCGGCATGCCGGAACCATTGGTTGCTTTCTGGGAGCAAGAAATCCGGCGGGTGTTCGACTCGGGCGAAGGGCGAAGAATCGAATTCGAGTGTCCATGTCATGGCGGGATCGGATACTTCGAGGCCCGCACGGTCCCCGAGTTCGGCCCGGACGGCGCGATCGAGACCGCGCTCACGGTTGCACGCGACATCACCGAGCGCGTGCGGGCAGAACATGAACTGATGCGCCAGAAAAAACTGCTGGAGGCCATCTTCGATAACCTTCCGGTCGGTGTCTTCATCAAGGACGCGCAAACGTTACGCTATCTGATGCGCAACCGCTTCAGTGAAGATAGGTTCGGGCATTCGGTAGACAATTCCGCTGGAAAGACTGATTACGACCTGCATCCAAAGGAACTTGCCGACCTTTACCGCGGCACGGACAGAGAAGCGCTGGAAACGAGGCGAATCGTGGAAATTCCGGAACGGGATGTGAGCGGGAGATCCGGAGATACGCGCGTTCAGCACGTGCGGAAGGTGCCACTGTTTGATGAAAATGGCCAGCCGTGGGTGATCGTCGGCATCTCGGACGACATCACCGAGCGCAAACGGGCGGAAACCGCGCTCAGGGAGTCTGAGGAGCGATTCCGGCAGCTCGCGGAAAATATTCGTGAGGTCTTTTGGATCTCTTCGCCGTCCGGCGACGAGATCATCTACGTAAGTCCTGCGTACGAGGAGCTCTGGGGCGAATCCTGCGCGAGTCTCTACCGTGATCCCCGATCCTGGATGAATGCCGTTCACCCGGAGGACAGACAGACGGTCACGGCTTATATGCGCAAAATTACGGATGGAGAAAGGCCGGCCGTCGAATACCGCATCGTGCGCCCGGACGGGTCTCCCCGCTGGATCAGGGACCGCTGCTACTCCATGACGCGCGGCGATGGCGCGCCCCTGGTCTGCGGTGTTGCCGAGGACATTACCGAGAGCAAACGGGCGCAGGAAAAGCGGATTGCGGATGTGATGCGCCAGCGCGACGCTCTCGTGCGCGAAGTCCACCATCGCGTCAAGAACAAGTTGCAAGGCCTGATCAGCCTGCTGCGCCGGAAGATGGGCAAGCGCGCCGAGCTGGCGCCGATCCTCGAATCCGCAATTTCACAACTGCAGTCGGTGGCGACGATCTACGGGCTGCAGAGCAGATCTGACTTCAATGCCGGGGCCGATTTGCAGCAAATTCTGGAGGCAATCTGTGACGCCGTCGCGGAGCTGACGGGCGCAGTCATTTCTCGGCGGTTCGACGGCGCAGACATGTCGCGGACCCTGGTTCGCGAGGCGGAGGCGGTGCCGCTCGCGCTCGTGCTCAACGAACTGATATTCAACGCCCAGAAGCACATGACTGCCGGAAACGGACAAAGGACGATCAAGGTGGGGTTGTTCAGCCGCCTGCCCGGGGTGGAGGTTCGCATTGCCAACCGCGGACGCCTTCCCACGGGTTTCGGCAGCGAGCGGACGGGCGGGCTCGCCTTGGTGAGGACGCTACTCGCTCCGACCGGCGCCCATCTCGCTTTTCACGAGCGGGACGGGGTTGTGGAGGCCGTCCTCAAGCTCAGTGCGGCTTTGCTCGTGGTTCCCGAGCCACACGCTCGCGCGCGGCGGCGCCGGAAACATGAAGTGGAGGTGTCGTAACGCTGGCATCATACTCCAGGGCTTCGCACCGCTTCTTCCACGACCGTTGTCACTCGAACAGGGATAACAATGCGAGCTGCCTTTCCGGTGACAGCTTGCGGAACACAGCAAGCATGGCGCGCTCGGCGTCGGTAAGCGCCCGAGCGCTGCGCGGCTCGACGATTGCGCGCGATCCGCTGCCGCGCCGCGGCGGATCATTCGGATCAGGCGCATCCGTACTGGTTCGAAGCCGAGCCACTACCTCCGCATTCAGGCTTCGCCCGTTCAGTTTGGCTTCGCGTTTCAACGACTCCCGCAATTCCGGGGGCATGCGCAGCCCGAAAGGATTTATTCCACGACTCATCGCTGTCCTCCTCTTGGGATCGGCGTTCCATGCATGCCCGGATCATCGATCAGCCGATTCCAGTGGCAATCAACGGAGATAAAAAAACGGCATGACGGACCTCCATCAGTTCAAGAATGTAATCCTTTTCACTTTACGAATTAAGGCCTCACGGTGGCACTACGGCTACACCGTGTAATTATCTGAGTTCCATCGGCTTGGCTGGGGGAAACCCATAACAAGCTAAGGGTTTTTTGTGTGTGTTATCTTGCGCCTCATGCCTTGACTGGCTACGACTACGGTGCCACCATAGTTACACTGTGTATCTATCGGCTCAATGGCGTTCCGTGCCGCATTAACAGCCCTGATGGCAGTATGGACACCCCTGATAAGTTCCGCGCGATCTTGTCTGTAGAGGCGTGGAATGGACATTAAGGCGTCCGCCAGGCCGCATCTCCTGGTAGTGGACGACGACCGCATGGTATTGGCGTCGCTCACACAGGACCTGTGTGAGGCGGGTTACCGCGTCACCGGCGCGCCCAGCGGCGAGGAGGCGTTCGTCCTGGCGCGGAAGAAAAAGCCCGATCTGGCGCTGCTCGACGTGCGCATGCCGGGCATGAACGGCATCGAACTGGGCAGGTTGCTGAGCGAACATACCGGGGTGCCGTTTTTCTATCTTTCCGCCTACGGGCAGGACGATGTGGTCAAGCAAGCCGCCGAGCACGGCGCGCTCGGCTATCTGGTGAAACCATTGGATATCGCGCAGATCGTGCCCGAGATCGAAACGGCGCTGTCGCGAGCGAAGGAATTCAAGCGACTGCGCGACAAGGAGGCGCAGCTTACGGCGGCGCTTGCCGGATCCCGCAACGTGAGCATGGCGGTGGGGCTGTTGATGGAGCGCAACCGCTTGCGTCGCGAGCAGGCGTTCGACCTGCTGCGTGCTCATGCGCGTGCGCAACGACGGCAGGTCGAAGACCTCGCGTGCGAGATGCTGGAAAACGTCGAGAAACTCAATTTTCATGCGCTGCCGGAAAACGGTGGAATACGCAAATCGTGAGTGCAAGAAACCAGTGGCGGCCCTTCTTGTGTGATATGAAACAAGCTTTCAACACTCGGGCCCCGGTTGCATGACGTTGAAATTGGGCTTATAAATACCTTGGTCGAGCCTCGTCCCCGCTCGATCACTGCCCCTGCTCATTGGCGCCGCCTCGCTCCCGCTGCGCACCATAACCTAGGCTCAGCTCCCGCCTGCATCTCTCGATAACCTGGGGGTCACGCGCTTGTCGTATTTTGCGCAGTGGCACCGGAGGAGGAGACTGCCCGTGCTGTCTCGTGTAGAAGCTGCCGGGATTACCTGGTCACCGCCATGGCGATAGCCGGCTCAACGATACGCAAAATCGCGGCTCCGTTGACGCTCAGCGCGCGCATGCGGTGGAGCCATGCAGCCGTTTTGTTGGCGCTCGTGTTCACCGGGATCATCCTGATTGCGTGGCAGAGTTACCGCACGATTGATCACGAGCTGACCGCCGCTGCTTTGTCACGCCGGGGGGCGGTGTCGGAACTTGCAGCCGCAACGTTATCGGAAAAATTCGATCACCTGGTCGACGTCAGCATTTCGCTCGCCACCCGCGTGCGGTTCCGCCAGCTCGTCGCTGCCAGACAATGGACTGAAGCGATCGCAATCCTGCGCGATGCGCCGCGCGATCTTCCGTTCATCGAACGCCTGTTCCTGACCGACGTCGAGGGAACGCTGATGGCGGATGTGCCGGAACTGCCTGGGGTACGAGGAAAGAGTTTCGCTTATCGCGAGTGGTATAAGGGGATAAGCCGGAACTGGCGGCCTTACGTTTCCCCGGTATACCAGAGGGCTGCCGCGCCGCAGCTCAATGTTTTCGCGGTGGCGGTGCCGATCAGGAACGACGACGGCAAAGTATCGGGCATCCTGGTGCTGCAGGTGCGGCTCGATACCTTTTTTGGATGGCTCAAGGCGATCGAGATCGGCCCTGAAGGATTTGCGTATGTCGTCGATCCGGAAGGACAGCTCGCCTTTCACTCGAAATTCCCGGGCCGGAACGAGATCGTCAAGTTCTCGGCCGTGCCGGCCGTGCAGCGGGTGCTGCGCGGGTCCCGCAGCGTGGAGGTAACGTTCGACCCGGTCGAAGTGGAAGACGCCGTGTCGGCCTACACACCCCTCTCCGGGTATGGCTGGGGCGTGATCGTGCAGCAGCCGGTGCAGGCGGCTTTTGCGGCGAAGAATGACCAGCTCGCACGCTTGCTCGTCGCTTACGCTCTGGTCCTGCTGTTCTGCGTCCTGATTGCGTATCTCGTGTCGCGCGTCTTCGTCCAGCGCAGGCAGGCCGATGACGACCTTCGGGTAAAAGCCGAACTGGAACGCCGCGTCGCGGAACGCACGGCGCAGTTGGAGGCAACCAACAAGGAACTGGAAAGCTTCACCTACTCGGTGTCGCACGACCTGCGTTCGCCGCTGCGCGCGGTCGACGGCTTTTCACGGATACTCGAGGAAGATCATGCCGGCGTGCTGGATGACGAAGGCAAACGGTTGCTCAAGGTGATCCGCGACAGCAGCCAGAAGATGGCCATGCTGATCGACGATCTGCTGGAGTTTTCGCGTCTCGGTCGCAAACCGATTGCCGCCGCCGAGTTCGACATGGGTGCGCTCGTGCAGGGAGTGATCACGGAATTGTCCGCAGCACCCGGTGCAGCCTCGCCGGAGTGGAGGGTAGGACAGCTGCCGCACGCTTGGGGCGACCGCGTGCTGCTGCGGCAGGTATGGGTCAACCTGCTATCGAATGCGGCGAAATTCAGCGCCAGGCGCGGACAGCCCATCATCGAAGCAGGCGGGCATACTGATGGCGATCGGAACGTATATTACGTCAAGGACAACGGCGTCGGGTTCGACATGCAGTATTACAACAAGCTGTTCGGCGTGTTCCAGCGCTTGCACAGTGTAGAGGAGTTCCCCGGTACCGGCGTCGGGCTCGCCATCGTGCAACGCGTGGTCACGCGGCATGGCGGGCGGGTGTGGGCCGAAGGCAAGCCGGGTGAAGGGGCCATTTTCTATTTCACGTTACCCAGGGAGGCAACCGATGAGCGCATTTGAAGCGGTAGAAATCCTGCTCGTGGAAGACAACCCGACCGACGCAGAGTTGACCATGCGGGCCCTCAAGAAGAACAACCTCGCGAATCACCTCATGTGGGTCAAGGATGGTACCGAAGCGCTCGACTTCATTTTTTGCGGCGGCGCCTACGCCGGTCGGAGCAACGGAAATCCCAAGCTGATCCTGCTCGATCTCAAGCTGCCGAAGGTGGACGGCATCGAGGTGTTGAGCCGGATCAAGTCCGACGAGCGCACCAGGACGATCCCGGTGGTGATGGTCACTTCTTCGGCCGAGGAGCGCGACATCGTCGAGAGCTACCAGCTCGGCGTCAACAGCTATCTCGTGAAGCCGGTGGATTTCGACCAATTCAGCGAAACCGTGGCCAAGGCGGGTTTCTACTGGATGCTGATGAACAAGGCGCCGGAGTAGGGGGGACGCCGGGAGGCAGGCAAACATGTCCGCGCAGCTCAGAATCCTCTTTCTAGAAGACGTGCCGACCGACGCCGAGCTCGAGTTGCGGGAACTGCAGCGAGCCGGTGTCGACTGCGTGACGCAGCGGGTGGACACAAAGGACGAGTTCATGCGCGCGCTCGACGAATTCAGGCCGGACCTGATTCTGTCCGACTTCTCGCTGCCTACGTTCGACGGACTATCGGCCCTCGATGTTGCCCGGAAGCTGCGGCCCGACACGCCGTTCCTGTTCGTTTCAGGAACGATCGGTGAGGAGCGTGCAATCGAGTCGCTCAAGCGCGGCGCGACGGACTACATACTGAAAACCAATCTGCGCCGGCTGGTGCCCGCGGTGCGTCGCGCGCTGCAGGATGTCGAAGAACGCGCCGCGCGGCGGGGGGCGGAGCGCCGGCTCAAGGAGAGCGAAGAGCGTTTCCAGATGGCGGCGCGCGCGACCAACGACGCCATCTGGGATTGGGACCTCAAGTCCAACCACGTGTGGTGGAACGAAGGGGTAGAAAAGCTGTTCGGCTATTCGCGCGAGGGCGTCGTTGAGCATGTGAGTTGGTGGACGGAGCGGCTGCACCCGGACGACCGGGAGCGGGTACTCGCAGAAATGCGGGCGGTGATCGATGGTGGCGGCATGTTCTGGTCGGGCGAATACCGGTTCATGCGGGCTGACGGCGCGTATGCGTATATTCTCGATCGCGGTTACGTGATGCGAGATGAGCAGGGTCGGGCCTATCGCATGATCGGCGCGATGATGGACATCACCGAGCGCAAGAACCAGGAAGAGAGGATTGCGCGGCTGAGCCGCATCCACGCCGTGCTCTCCGGCATCAACTCCGCGATCGTGCGGGTGCGCGAGCGTGAAGAACTGTTTCGCGAAGCCTGCCGCATCGCGGTGGAGGACGGCGGATTCAAGCTGGCGTGGATCGGCTTGCTCGACAAGCAGACCCTGGACATCCGGCCCGGCGCCTGGGTGGGCGACGAAAAGGGGTTTTTGAGCAGGATCCGGTTGTCGGCGCATGCCGATTTGCCCCAGGGAAGAGGTGTTTCAGGGCTCGCCATCCGCACGCGCAAGCCGGTAGTGGTCAACGAGGTCGCCAGCGACAAGCGTCTGGTGCATAGGGAAGAAACGCTGAGCAGCGGTTTCCGATCCTTCGTCGTCCTGCCGCTCCTGGTCGAGTCGGAGCCGATCGGCTCGCTGTATCTCTACACGGGCGAGGCCGATTTCTTCGACCAGGACGAACTCAGGCTGCTGGCCGAGCTTGCCGGCGACATCTCGTTTGCGCTGGAACACATCGAGAGACGGGAACGGCTCGACTACCTTGCCTACTACGACGCGCTCACCGGGCTCCCCAACCGCACCTTGTTCCACGAGCGCCTGAACCAGGCCATGCTCAATGCGCGGGCGGACGGCGGCAAGGTGGGACTGATCGCGCTCGACCTGCAGCGGTTCGGGATCATCAATGACACTCTGGGTCGCCACGCGGGCGATCAGTTGCTCAGGCTGGTGGGCGAGCGCCTGTCGCAGGCACTGACGGGGCGCGGGTGGGCGGCCCGCATCAGCGCCAACACATTCGCGATCGTGCTTCCCGACATCAAGCACGAGGCCGACATTGCGCACGTGCTGGAGCAGGAAGTCCTGGAACGTCTCATGCGGCCGTTCAATGTCGACAGAGAGGAGCTCAGGATTGCCGCCAAAGCAGGGGTGGCGCTGTTTCCGGGCGATGGGACCGATACCGACAGCCTGTTCCGCAATGCCGAGGCAGCACTCAAGAAGTCCAAGGGCTCCGGGAGCAAGTACCTTTTTTACGCGCCGCAGATGAATGCCCGCATCGCGGAGACGCTGAGCTTGGAGAACCGCCTGCGGATTGCGCTGCTCGACGAGCAGTTCGTACTTTACTACCAGCCGAAAATGGCGATCGCGAGCGGCTGCATCACCGGCCTTGAGGCGCTGCTGCGCTGGCAAAGCCCGGAGCTCGGCCTCGTTTCGCCGGCGGCGTTTATCCCGCTTCTGGAAGAAACCGGCATGATCATCGACGTCGGCCGGTGGGCGTTGGGGCAGGCGGTTTCGGATTACCGGAAGTGGGCTCATCAGGGGCTCGAGCCGCCGCCGATCGCAGTCAACATCTCCGCGCTTGAGCTGCGACAAAGGGATTTTGTGGAAATGGTGCAGCGCGTAATCACGCAGGATGGCAACGGCACCCCGATCTTCGATCTCGAAATCACCGAAAGCGTCATCATGGAGAACATCGCGCAGTCGATTCCCGCGCTTGCGGCAATCAGGCAGATGAATGTAGGCATCGCCATCGACGATTTTGGCACCGGATATTCGTCGTTGAGCTATATCACGCAACTGCCGGTGACGGCGCTCAAAATCGACCGTTCTTTCGTGGTGGACATGGCCAGCAAGTCCGACAGCATGGCGGTCGTTTCCATCATTATCTCGCTCGCCCATTCCCTCAATCTTAAAGTAGTCGCCGAAGGCGTGGAAACGCAGGAGCAGCTGACTTTGCTGAAGCTGCTGCGGTGCGACGAGATGCAGGGCTACCTGTTCCGCCCGCCGCTGCCGGCGGAACTGGCTGCGGCCCTGTTCGGCGCCAAGAATGCCGGTCAGGCGCCGCGGATCGTGTGATCTAACCCGCGCTCTTGACGGGTGCGCCGGGGGCCGGTCTGCCGCTTGTCGTGCCCGGTCGACACGAGACGGTTTCGAACTTGTAAAGCCTGGGAATCGTGGTCTGGGCGAGGAAGTCGTAAGCCTCCTGCTCGGTCGCAAATCTCATCGTCTGGTCCGAGCCTATTGCACAAAGACGCCCGTTCTTGCCGATGGCAATCCCTACACCGATTCCGCCGGTGATTTCCGAACTGGTGCCCGCGCTGCCTGCGACGCGCAGTTCATACCATTGCGACAGTGCCATCGTCCTGCTCCCCTGTGTAACGACACTGTGAATCGATATTGCTTTTTACTGGCGGTAAATCTAGCACAATTGCCGAACCGCAACACCCTGTACGCGTCAATAAATCGAAAATTATTTGGCGTTGCAACCTAGCAGCCTGTCGGACTTAACAGTCCGACAGGCTGCTAAAAGCAAAACCGGCTGACCATTCGGAAGAAACCCCACCCGAAGCGGCCGAATATGAAGAAAAACAGGGGTGAATTCGCATATCCGTCATCCTCTCTTGCAATTTTCGTGGCGCCGGTTTTGCATTAGGAGTTTGTCGGGGCTACGTCCGACAAACTCCTAGCTTGTCCTCGCCAGCGCCGCGGCGAAAAAGCCGTCGGTGCCGTGCACCTGCGGCGTGAGTTGCAGATAGGGGCCGGTATCGAGCGCAATTCGCTGTTGATTCAATAACTCGCTGCAGGGCAACAACTTGAACTGCGCGTGGGCGGCGAGAAACGCCGCGACGATGTCTTGATTTTCCTCCGCGAGCAGGCTGCAGGTCGCGTAGACGAGCCGGCCGCCGGGTTTCACCAGGGCGGCGGCGGCGCGCAGGATCGCCGCCTGCTTGACTTTCAACTCTTCGATCGACTGCGCCGACTGCCGCCATTTGAGATCCGGATTGCGGCGGAGGGTACCCAGTCCGCTGCACGGCGCGTCGACCAGCACGCGGTCGATCTTGCCGGCGAGGCGCTTGCTCTTGATGTCGTTCTCATTGCGGATCAGCCGCGGGTGAAGATTGGAAAGGCCCGAGCGCTTGAGCCGCGGTTTGAGCCGCGCGAGCCGTGCCTCGGATACATCGAAGGCGTAGACGCGTCCGTGCGACTGCATCATGGCGCCGAGCATCAAGGCCTTGCCGCCGGCGCCGGCGCAGAAATCGACGACGAGGTCGCTGCGTCTTGGCGCCACCAGGAAGCCCAGCAGCTGGCTGCCCTCGTCCTGCACTTCGACCGTGCCGTTCAGGAATAGCGGGTGGCGGTTGAGCACGGGCCTGCCGCTGACCCGGATACCGACCGGCGAATACGGCGTCGGCTCGCCTGCGATGCCGCTTGCCGCAAGTTCGCGCAGCACCGCTGCGCGCTCGCCGCGCACGGTGTTCACGCGCAGGTCGAGCGGCGCCGGCTGCTGCAGCGAGCGCCCCAGCGCGAGGATTTCCGCTTCGGTCATCTGCGGCCTGAGTCTTTCGATCAACCAGTCGGGAAAATCGGCCTGCACGCCAAGCGGCAGATCATCGAGCGTCACGGTCTTGAGCTTTCCGATCCACTCGGCTTCATCGGGCTTGAGCAGTGGCGCCAGTTCGCGCGCGCTTACACCCGCAACACGCACGAGGTAGGCGAGCAGCAGGCGGCGCGGAGAAAAATCTCTGGAATTGCCACCTCCTCCGGGCGGAGGGTTCCCCAGGTTCCCTCCCCCTTCAAAGGGGAGGGTTGGGGTGGGGGTGGCACGACCGATCAGATGATCGAGCAGCCGCTTGCGTCGCAGCACGCCGAACACCGCCTCCGCGACGAAAGCGCGATCGTGCTGGCCAAGCGCGCGCCGCTCGCGGAAAAAATGATGCAGCACCGCGTCGGCGGGGTAGTCGAATTTCAACACCCGCTGCAGTGCTTCGGTTGCTGCTTCGATCTGGTGGCGATGGATGGGCATGGGTGGACGTCATGTAAGCGGTGAGCGGTCAGCGGAATAAGTTTCCGCTGCGAGCGGTTTGCTCACTGTTCACGGTATCTTATTCTTCGCTGATGCGGATTTCGTTCACGATCTGCTCCCCCGACGGATTGCCGTCGCGGTCGAGGAAGCGGATTTTGACGGGCAGGAAACGGTATTCAGCGGCGAGCCAGATCTCGATGGTCTCGGCGCCGGCGCGCCGCACCTGTTTGACGGGGACGGCCTTGAGCGTGCCGAGCGGGGTCTCGATGTCCTCCTCGCCGAACACTTCGACCTCGTAGGTTTCAAAGCGCGAACCGTTGGTGACCGGCACGCGGAAACGCCCCGGTTGCGGGGGCACCAGCGACATCTGGTAGATGAAACTCATCAGGTCCTGGCTGCCCGCCGGAAGCGCCACGCTGCGCGTGTTGCGCGTGTTGCCGAAGGTGAGGCTGCCCGCGCTCCAATCAAAGCGCGCCTGCGCTACCTCGGTCTGGCCACGACGCGTGCGACTAATAAGAAACTTCTCGGGCTGCAGCCCTTGGGTGGAGAGCTTGCCCTGGCTCAAGTAACGCAGCTGCTGCGGGCGGAAGAAGTCGACCAGCCCGGTGGTCTCGGCGTCGCTTGCCAGAATGTAGCCATCGGCTTCGACCTCCCACGACTGAGTTGCCTTGCCGACGCTGAACTTGTCGGTGCCGAGGTAGAGCACGTAGGTGATGCGCCCCTTTTTGGGCAGGCCGCGCACCGGCGCGGGTGCGGTGGCCGCGGCGGGCGGCGCGGGTTCCGGCGCGGACTCGGGTGTCGGTTCCACCGCGGGAGGTGCGGGCTCGGGAGGCTCTGCAGCCACCGGTCCGGTTTCGACCGGCTCTGGCGGCAGCGCGAGCGGGGTGGCCGCGGCGACGATCGGCATCGGCATCGGCGGCGCGCGGGGCGCGTTGCGGCGCGGCGGAGCGGGNTTGGGGCGGGGCTTCGGTGGCTCGGCTGCCGCCGTGGGCGCGGGCGGTGGTGGAGCGCTCACCAAGCGCGCCTCAAGCGGTGGTGGATCGGGGATTTCGTCGGGGACGCGCAGCCGCGCGCCGGAAATTACGACCGCGTGCAGCAGCAGCGAAACGAGAACGGCAGCGAGGAAACGGAGGGTTTGGGCACCAGGCATCACGGCTCGAGATCCAGCCGGGTGACGATTTGCTCGTAGCGGGAGCCGTCATGATCCACGATCAGCATCTTGAGCGGCAGGAAGTTGTACTGCAATCCGCTGAGCAGGATTCTTATCAGCACGTTGTTCGGTTTCCTTCAACGGCGTCAGCCATCGATCGGCGGCGAAGTGAGCGTCCCGGCCGCGGCACGCGCCTGTTTGAGCGTCACTCTTCCGCCGGCGTCGAGCACCAAGCGGTCCTCGCAGAACCAGCGCACCGCCTGCGGGTAGATGCGGTGCTCCTCGTTGAGCACGCGCGCGGCCAACCGCTCTTCGGTGTCGCCGGGCAGCACCGGCACCGCCGCCTGAATGACGATCGGGCCGCGGTCGAGCGTGGGCGTCACGAAGTGCACCGTGCAGCCGTGAATGCGCGCGCCCGCCTCGAGCGCGCGGCGGTGAGTGTCGAGACCGGGAAACGCCGGCAGCAGCGACGGGTGAATATTGAGCAACCGGCCATGGTAACGATCCACAAACGCGTCGGTGAGGATGCGCATGAAGCCGGCGAGCACGACGAGGTCGGGTTCATGGCGGTCGATTTCCCCGGCGAGCGCCGCATCAAACGTGGCGCGATCGCCGAACGCATGGTGATCGACGACTGCGGTCGTCACCTCATGATTGCGCGCCGTCGCCAGTCCTTTCGCGGCGGGTTCGTTGCTGATGACCGTCGCGATCTGTGCCGGCAGTCCCGCTTTCAGCAGCGCTTCCATGTTGCTGCCGCGGCCGGAAATCAGTATGACAATGCGTTTCAGGGGGGGCTCCGGGTTATGGCGTCAGGCAGCCGAAACGGCAGCCTGACCTGGGTTCAAGATTCAAGGTTCAAAGTTCAAGGCTCAAGCTGCCATAGGTCGGGTTGCCGTGAGGCTACCCGGCACACCGCGGCGTCAGGTAGCGCCTAGCGCAACCTGCCCTACAAGATTCTTCCAAGTTTCCGCGTTCATCATTACGCCTAGGCGATGACGGTCCGCGGCCCGCGGCCGCGGCGGCGCCGCACCGCGCCGATGCGCCACACCGTTTCGCCGGTTTTGGCAAGCAGCGCTTCGGCCGCCGCCGCTTCCTCGGCGCTGACGATCGCCACCATGCCGATGCCGCAATTGAACACGCGATGCATCTCGCGCTCGGCGACGTTGCCCTGCTCCTTGAGCCACGTGAAAAGCGGTGGCGTCGTCCACGCGCCGCGTTCGATATGGGCGGCAAGCCCCTTCGGCAGCACGCGCGGCACGTTCTCGGTCAGTCCGCCGCCCGTGATGTGTGCAAGCCCTTTGACATTCACGCTCTTGATCAGTTTCAGCACCGGTTTCACATATATGCGCGTGGGCGCGAGGATCAGATCGCTTAACGTTTTGCCCGCCAGTTGCGCGGACAGATCCACGCGCTTCATTTCGATGATCTTGCGGATCAGCGAGTAGCCGTTGGAATGCGCCCCGTTGCTCGCCAGTCCCAGCAGGATGTCGCCTTCGGCGATCAACGAACCGTCGATGATTTCGCTCTTTTCGACGATACCGACGGCGAAGCCGGCGAGGTCGTATTCATCCTTCGGATACATGCCGGGCATTTCCGCGGTTTCGCCCCCGATCAGCGCGCAGCCGGCCTGCTCGCAGCCGGCGGCGATGCCCTTGATCACCTTGGTTGCGGTCGCCACGTCGAGCCTGCCGCACGCGTAGTAGTCGAGGAAGAACAGCGGCTCGGCGCCCTGCGTGAGAATATCGTTGACGCTCATCGCCACCAGATCGACGCCGATCGTGTCGTGACGGTTCAACTCGCAGGCGAGCTTCAGTTTGGTGCCCACGCCGTCGGTGCCCGAAACCAGCACCGGCTCGCGGTAATTGCGCGAAATCTCGAACAGCGCGCCGAAGCCGCCGATGCCGGCGAGCACGCCTTCGCGCAGCGTGCGCCTGGCGAAAGGTTTGATCTTTTCCACCAGCTTGTCACCCGCGTCAATGTCCACGCCGGCGTCGCGGTAAGTGAGGGACCCTGGTCGGTTTGATTTAGGCAAGTCATGCACCCCAAAACAAGAGTTAATCCGCCACGCAGGACACAGAGAAAAGTTCGTGGGCAAAGAGACGATTTGGGCTAAGATATGCGCGCGCAGAAAGGCTGCCTGAAGCGAGCCTCTGTCGGCTCTCTGTGGCCAATGAGAATCTTACCGTAACCTGCTGAGCGATGAAACAGCTCGCGCTCGATTTCGCGCCAGCGCCGCCGCCGACGCTCGATAATTTCGTGAGCGGCCGGAATGCGGAACTCACGCAGAACCTGAGGAAGCTCGCGGCACGGGACGCCGGCGAGCGCTTCATCTACCTCTGGGGCGCGCCCGGCAGCGGCCGCAGCCACTTGTTGCAGGGCTTGACGGCGGCGGTGCGCGGCGCCGGGGCAAGCGCTGCCTACATCGCATGCGCCGGCGATACCCGGTTTGCGGAGGGCGTCGCACGGGTGGATTGCGTCGCCGTCGACGACGTGGAGCTTCTGGGTGAGGACGCGCAGGTTGCGTTGTTTCATCTCTATAATGCGCTGCGCGAGCGGCGCGGAGCGCTCGTCGCGAGCGGCGCTGCACCGCCGGTGCAGCTCAGAATGCGGCAGGACCTGGTCACGCGGCTTGGCTGGGGACTCGTCTACCAGGTGCACGCGCTGTCGGACGAAGAGAAAACGCTGGCGCTCAGGGGCCATGCCGCGGCGCGCGGCTTTCGGCTTGCGGATGAGGTCTGCGCTTACTTGCTCACCCGCGTGCGGCGCGACATGCCGTCGTTGCTGGCGATGCTTGATGCGCTCGACCGCCATTCGCTCGAAGCCAAGCGCCCGATAACGGTGGCGCTCGCGCGCGAATTGCTGCAGGCAACCAAAGAACAGCATTCAGGATCGAGGATCGAGGATTGAGGGTTCAGGATTGAGGATCGAGGATTCAGGATCGGGTTGCAGGGTGCGTCACACGCACCATTAAACGGTGCGCACGGCGCACCCTACGTGCTTAGAGCGTCCGAAAGAATGGATTCTCTGTGTTCTCCATGACCTCCGTGGCCAGGTCTTTGGATTTTCTTGAGGGGCGGGGTTTGTGAGATTGGCGCTGTTTGACCTGGATAACACGTTGCTCGCCGGCGACAGCGATTTTGAGTGGGCGCAGTTCCTGATCGAGCAGGGCGTGCTCGACCGCGAGGTCTACGAAGCGCGCAATCAGGCGTTCTTCGACCAGTACAAGGCGGGCACCCTGGACATCGTCGAGTTTCTCAATTTCCAGTTAAAGCCGCTGTCGCGTCATCCGCGCCCGGTGCTCGATGCGTGGCACCGCGAGTTCATGGCGCGCAAGATCAAACCCATCATCCGTGACAGCGCGCGCGCGCTGGTGGCACGACACAACGGCGATCTGCGCGTCGTGATCACCGCCACCAACAGTTTCGTGACGGCGCCGATCGCGCGCGAGTTCGGCATCGAGAACCTGATCGCCACCGAGCCCGAGCAGCGCGCCGGCGAGTTCACCGGCAACGTGCTGGGCATCCCGTGTTTCCGCGATGGCAAGGTCAAGCGGCTCGACCAATGGCTTGCGGAACAGGGCCATGCGCTCGATTCTTTCGATGAGTCGTGGTTCTACAGCGACTCACTGAACGACCTGGCGTTGCTTGCGCGCGTCACCCACCCGGTGGCGGTTGATCCTGACGACACGCTGCGGGCGCACGCTGAAAGGCACGGCTGGCCGCTGATCAGCCTCAATTGAGGTTGAATGACGAGTGATGAGCGAGACGTAGGTCAGGTTGCCGCATCAGCGGCTACCTGACGTTAAAATGGATTCCGGGGAACGCTGCGCGCACCCCGGTCTACGCGTATACCCGACCAGTCACTCATCATTCATCGTTCATCGTTTACCGTTCATCATTCATTATTCATCATTCATCGTTCCCCCATGTCCCGTCCCCTGCTGCTCGCCGTGATGTCGGTTGCCGCCGTGTGCAGCGTATTTTCGGCGCTGCTGCTCGGCACGTTTCCTGTTTCCGCGGCGCAGGCGCTCGACAGCATCTTTCATCCGATTCCCGGCGTGGTGCACGATGTGATCTGGGAACTGAGGGCGCCGCGCGCGGCTGCCGCATTCGCCTGCGGCGCGCTGCTCGCGCTCGCCGGCGCGTTATTGCAGGTGCTGCTGCGCAACGCGCTCGCCGATCCTTACATTCTCGGCGTCTCCAGCGGTGCTTCGTTGGGCGCACTGCTCGCGCTGACGCTGGGTGCGGGAGCGTTGCTCATAAATGCGGCGTCGCTTGCCGGCGCGCTGGCGGCGCTCGTCATCGTGTTCGGGTTGGGCTTCCGCAGCGGCGACTGGAACGTCTATCGTTTGCTCCTGACTGGCGTGGTGCTGGCGACCGGGTTGTCGGCGCTGGTGAGCCTGCTGCTGGTGATGGCGCCGCAGGCGCAGGTGAAGGGCATGTTGTTCTGGCTGATGGGCGATCTGGCGTATGCCGGCAGCCCGATTCCGGCATGGGGGGTGCTGGTGGCGGTGGCGCTCTACGGCATTGCGCGCGCAACCGAGCTCGATCTGCTCGGCCTCGGGCAATTCAAGGCGCGTTCTCTGGGGGTCGCCGTCACATCGCTGCAGGCCGCCGTTTTCTTCGCGGCGGCGGTTGCCACCGTCGCGGCGGTCATGCTCGGCGGCGCCATCGGTTTCGTCGGATTGATGGCGCCACACGCGATTCGTCTGCTGGGGGTGGCGGAGCACCGCGCACTGTTGCCCCTCGCGGCGCTGCTGGGTGGCAGCTTTCTCACGTTCGCCGATACGGCTGCGCGCACGCTGTGGGCGCCACAGCAATTGCCGGTCGGCGTGCTGACGGCGCTCATCGGCGTGCCGGCGATGCTGCTGTTGCTGGGCCGGCGGCGCTGATGCTTCGCTGCCAAAATCTCACGCTGAGCGTGCCGGGACGGGTGCTGTGTCGGGGGATTAGCTGCGCGCTCGAGGGCGGGCAGTTGTGGGCGGTGCTGGGCAGAAACGGCAGCGGCAAGACCACGCTGGTTCACACGCTCGCCGGGTTGCAGCCCGCCGCGGGCGGCACGATCCGCCTGAACGGAGATGCGCTTGTGGCCCGCGCGAGCCGGCAGCGCGCGCGCGACATCGGCGTGCTGCTGCAGCTGGAAGACACGGAATTCTGGGGCAGCGTGCTCGACTACGTGCTGCTCGGCCGTTTTCCTCACGCCCGCTCATGGTTCGGCTGGCGGCGCGAGGATGAAGCAAGCGCGCTGGCGGCGCTGGAGACGGTGGAACTCGCGGCGTTCGCGCAGCGGCGCTTTGCGACGCTCTCCGGCGGCGAGCGCCAGCGCGCGCGCATCGCACAGATGCTCGCGCAGGAACCCCGTGTCTTGTTGCTCGATGAGCCGCTGCAGCATCTCGATCTGAAGCACCAGGTGCGAGCCCTCGGGCTGTTTCGGCGCCTCGCGCGTGAGGAGGGGCGGGCGATAGCGATGGTGCTGCACGATGCGCTGTGGCCGGGCCGCTTCTGCACCCATGCGTTGCTCATGTATGACGGGGACGATGCGCTCGCCGGGCCGGCGCGGGAGGTGCTGACGCGGGGCAACCTGGAGCGGCTCTACGGTTGCGGTCTGGATGAGGTGGCGCACGATGAGGGCGGGTATTTCGTGCCCCATGTATAATTTCCCCCGCTACAAATTCGAGCGAACGCGCCGCTCCAAAAACGGTGAGCAGTGAGCGGTGAGCAGTGAACTGACAAAGGGCAAGCAAACTGCCGCTAACTGCTTACGGCTGACCGCTTACCGCTCATAGATGATCACCAAATTCCTCGGTCACGTTTTTTCCGGCCGGATTTTCAAGGCCAGGCAGCCGAAAACCATTCCGTTCGGAGTGCACGGCGTCGCGCGCGAGCGCGTCAGCCGGTGCGCGCTCACCGTCACGCAAACGCTGCAGCGGCACGAGTTCGCGGCGTTCGTGGTGGGCGGCGCGGTGCGCGATCTGCTGCTCGGGCGCAAACCCAAGGACTACGACGTTGCGACTGACGCCACGCCGGAGGAGGTGCGGCGGATCTTCCGTCGCTCGCGCATCATCGGGCGGCGGTTCCGGATCGTCCACGTGATGTGCGGACCGGAAACAGTCGAGGTATCGACGTTCCGCGGCGGCGATGCGGCTGAGGACGACGAGGCGCGCAAGTCCGACGAGCATGGCCGCATTCTCCGCGACAACGTATTCGGCAACCAGGAACAGGACGCGACACGCCGCGATTTCACGCTCAACGCGCTGTTTTACGATCCCGCGTCGCAGGAAATCTGGGACTACCACGACGGGGTGAGCGATCTGCGGAAGCGGCGGCTGAGGATGATCGGCGATCCCGAGAAGCGCTATCGCGAAGACCCGGTGCGCCTGCTGCGCGCGGTGCGGCTCGCGGCCAGCC
>C687J26845_10000158_pt1 | contig 44562 bp, 41 predicted proteins | sample RifCSPlowO2_12_FD_26845 | JGI IMG/M metagenome (IMG submission 26845)
GGAGCCAGTTGACGCTCAGGCGTCAGCACCAAATCGAAGGTATGAATCGGCGGGCCGAACGCCACCAGCAGGCTTTCCGGTACCCGCTTAAGCGCCTCACTGCGTTCGACATAGAGGTACATCTCGTTCTTGCGCGGGCTTTTGTAGATGGAGCAAATACGTTTCATGCAGTTTCCTCGGCTAACAACTTCAGCAATGCCTGGCCCATTAACTCGCGCCGCCAGCCCCGCAGGGCATCGGGCAGTTGATAAGGGCCGTTCGGAAAGCCGGTTTTCAATAAGGCATCCAGGGTTTTCTTGCGCAGCATCAGCTCTTGCGCCATGTCCAGGCGCTCGGCTTCACGCGTGCCAAAAGCCCGCAGTTTTTTCAGCAGCGCCGTGGCCTCCATCGGCAAGGGCTCGGCAACGGCTGGCGGCCATTGAGCCTCAGGCAGTGCGGCGGCCTGTTTGATCAGCTGCAGCAATGTTTCGCCATCGTGGCGCACGGTGCGCGGGTGCATCTCTTCGATGCGCGACAAGCTGACCAGGTTATCCGGTTGGGTGCGCGCCAGCGGCCACAGGCAGTGATCACGCAAAATATGGTTGCGCGGTTTATTGCGGGACCGCGCCTCGCGTTCGCGCCAGGCGCAGAGTTCGCGCAACACCGCCAATTCGGCCGGGCTGAGTTTCCAGGCCAGTTTGGCCTCGCGATAAACGTCCTCAGGGCGCACCTCGCGATGCATATTGCTGACCAGCTCGGCGCCATCTTCCAGCACGCCGGCGGTTTTTTCCGCCGACAGCTTCGGCGCCAGCACGCGATAGACCTCGGCCAAGTGCACCGCATCTTCGGCGGCGTAGCTGATTTGCGTGTCGCTTAACGGCCGCTGCAGCCAGTCGGAGCGGGTTTCGCCCTTGGGCAGGTCAAGCCCCAACACCGCCAGCACCAGCCGCGAATAGCCCATGGAGAAGCCCATGTTCAAATAGGCCGCCGCCAACTGGGTATCAAACAAGGGTGCCGGCATGCTGCCGGTCAGGCGCAGCAGCACCTCAAGGTCTTCACTGCAGGCATGCACCACCTTGATCACCGCCGGGTTCTCCAGCAGGGCGGCAAAGGGTTGCCAGTTATTAATCAGCAACGGATCGATCAAATAAGCACTGCTACCGTCACCGACCTGCACCAAGCCGGCCAGCGGGTAGAAGGTATCGACCCGCATAAACTCGGTGTCCAGGGCCACAAAGGGCAAGTCTTGCCACTCGGCGCAATACAGCGCCAGGCTCGCGTCATCGCGAATCCAATGAATATCAATGGCCATACAACTCTTCCTCATCAACGGTGGCCATGATCCTGCCGGCCTTCTCTAGGCCGCAGTATATATCGCCAGCGCCCATAGCCGGGCATTCACGGCTTGCCGGGTGCTGCGCTCAGTTTTATCCTGCCTGCGCTGCCCCCACTAGAAGCCAAGAACCTAAAGGAATGCCATGAAGAAGCTTCTGGGCCTTATCGCCCTCTCGATCACCGCTGCTGCCGGTTACCTGATCCTCGCCCCCAGCCCAATCGACCCTGTGGCCTGGGACGCGCCCGTAGCGCCGGCCATGAGCGGTGTGCTGGCGGTCAACAACGACCTACAAGACGCCGAACTGCTCGCCCAAGGCAAACTGGACGGCCCAGAAGACACCGCGGTGGATGCCCAGGGCCGGGTATACGCCGGCCTGCATAACGGCAAAATTGTACGCATTACAGCCGATGGCACAGTGGCAACCTTCGCCGACACCCAAGGCCGGCCGCTGGGCATGGACTTTGACAAGCAAGGCAATCTGATCGTCGCCGACGCCTTTAAAGGCTTGCTGAGCATCGACCCGCAAGGGCAGATTCGCGTGCTCAGCAGTGAGGCCGAAGGCGTGCATTTTCGCTTTACCGACGACCTGGACATCGCCAGCGACGGACGCATCTACTTCACCGATGCCTCGGACAAATTCGAGCAGCCCGACTACCTGCTCGACCTGCTGGAAGCCCGCCCCCATGGCCGCTTGTTGCGTTACGACCCGGCCACCGGCAAAACCGAACTGCTGCTCAAAGACCTGTACTTTGCCAACGGCGTAGCGCTGTCGGCCAACGAAGACTTTGTACTGGTCAACGAAACCTACCGCTACCGCATCGCCCGCTACTGGCTGAAGGGCGAAAAAGCCGGTCAGCACGACATCTTTATCGACAACCTGGTCGGCCTGCCCGACAACCTGCAAGGCGATCGCGCCGGCACTTTCTGGGTGGCTCTACCCACCCCGCGCCTGGCCGACACTGATGTACTGCACCGTAAACCCTGGGCCAAGGCTCTGCTGGCCAAGTTGCCGCGAGCCTTGTGGCCCAAGCCGCAAAAATACGGCCTGGTGCTGGCCATCAACGAAAACGGCGAAATCATCCGCAGCCTGCACGACAGCAGTGGCGAGCACCTGCGGATGATCACCTCGGCGAAACCGGTGGGGGATTGGCTGTACTTGGGTAGCTTAAATAACGACCGTATCGGCAAACTGAAGATCAAGTAGCCGTTGATACAGTGCCTGCCGCAGTTTTTACGCAGTTTGTAGGGTGGGCTTCAGCCCACCGTCTCTTGCAAAGCCAAAATATCGGTGGGCTAAAGCCCACCCTACCCAACAGCCATCACCTGCAAGTTTGCAGAATGATCCGCCGAATGCGCACCGGAGCCTGCCATGCCACTCGCCCAACTGCTTAACCCTGCGCAACTGCACGCGCGCCAGGCGCAGCCCAATCTGGTGCTGCTCGATTGCCGCTTCGCCCTCGACGACCCGGCCTATGGCCGGCGCAGCTATGCCGAAGCGCACATTCCCGGCGCGCAGTTTGCCGACCTGGAGACCGATCTCTCCGGCTCGGTGCAAAAAGGCCAAACCGGCCGCCACCCGCTGCCGGAGCCGACCCAGCTGATCGAACGGCTGCGGGCCTGGGGCGTCAACAACGACAGCGACATAGTGCTGTATGACGACGGCCCCGGCGCATTCGCGGCGCGGGCCTGGTGGTTGCTGGCCTGGCTGGGCAAGCGCGACGGCGTATGGCTGCTCGATGGCGGCCTCAAGGCCTGGCGTGCAGCCGATTTACCCTTGAACAGCACAACCGCCACTCCCGCCGCCGGCAACTTCAGCGGCCAGGCCGACCCGCAGTTGTTGCTCACTGCCGCCCAGTTGCAGCAACGCCTGAATGACCCGCAACTGTGCTTGTTGGATGCCCGCGCCCTGCCGCGTTTTCGCGGTGAAGTGGAGCCTATCGACCCGGTGGCCGGGCATATTCCCGGCGCGCACTGCGCGGTATTTACCGACAACCTGGACGCCAACGGCCGCTTCCTGCCGGCTGCGCAGTTGCAGCAGCGCTTTGCCACGCTGCTCGGCAACCGGCCAAGCAGCGATTTAGTCGCCTATTGCGGCTCGGGCGTGACGGCCTGCCACAACCTGTTTGCCCTCTGCCTGGGCGGTTATCCCCTGGCCCCGTTGTATGCCGGCTCCTGGAGCGAATGGATCACCGACCCGCAAAGACCCGTCGCCCTTGGCGATCAGTAACAGCTGCATATAATACGTGGTGCTTTAGTGCCACGGGTTATATGGACAATAAGCAAAAGCCTAAAACAGTTTAAAAACAGCCTTTTACGGGCAAGTCTTGGTACTACACTCGAACTTATGCGGCTAACGCCGCTTCCGGTTCGGCCTTTAGTTACAACTCGGTTTACTCGCTTTCATGTGTCAGGCCCGCCGGTTACCTTTGACGAGGGATCTATGGGTATTTCCGCCAGCGATTTACGCCAACACGTTATTCGTCCCACCTTGGTTTACTTGGACCGCCACTCCCCCAGCGCAGAAGCTTTGTTGCTCGGGGTCGCCGCCTGTCAATCGGCCCTCGGCGCGGTGCTCAGCGACCGCCGTGGCCATGGCCTGTACCGCATCGCCGAACAGCGCCATCAGCAAATCTGGGATCAGCACCTAGCCCTAGATCCAGACCTGGCCAGCAAGGTTCGCGGCCTGGCCAGCCAGCATGCCTTTCTAACCGCCCCCCATCTGGAGCTGACGGTTAACCTGCGCTACTCCACCGCCATCGCCTGGATGCTGATTGAAACCACCGGCAGCAAACTGCCCGACAGCCATGACCTGCTGGGACTGGGGCAAATTTGGCGGCAAGTGTTTCAGCCCCAGGGGCAGTCGCGCGACTTTCTGAATGCCTGGCTAAGCTGCGTGGGCAAACTCAGCCAGGTTGCCTGATCGGCTCTGTGTACGGGCTGCAAGGCTAAATCCCACACACTAAAAAGCCCGGAATAGTCCGGGCTTTTTAGTGTGTGGGGCAACTGCAGGTTATTTCTTCTTGCGGCTAAACACCTTGAACAGTCCAGCCGCGGCGGCGACCAGGACCACGCCAAATTTCTTCAGCAGCAGCAACGCCGCGGCAAAAAATCCGAACTTGGCCGCGACGTTACCGGCCACCAAGGCGCCCAGGCCATAGGCGGCCACCTGATCCAGATCCGGGTCAAAGTCGGCATAGCGGCTGCCACCATTGAACTCGGTCATCGCCAGTACGCTCGGCAAGTTTTTCTCGATGGTCGGCAGCTGATCCATATTGGCGATGAAGTTCAGCACCAACACGCCCTTACGACCCAGCACCCGGATGTTGTAGTTGAGGGTGTTGTAATCGGCATCGCCGAACTTCAACTCCTTGGCCCAGTAAAGTTTCTTGGCGGCGGCGTCATAGTGCGGCTGGCTGGCCCAGCCGATCAGCTGGATCTTGTCGTAGCCCTCCTCAACCCGCTGCTGGTTGCCGTCGAGAATGTCTTTTTGCATGTCGCCGAGCATTTCTGTGTAGTCGATATCGGCGGCGTCGCCGTCTTCGACATAACCGTTTTCCTCATACTCAACAGTCACCGCCCAGGACTCATCGGCCAATGGCGAGACGCCCGCCGGCAGAATCATCCCCAAGGATGGCTCGCTCGGTGGGTTGCCCCAGCCCTTGGTCAGCACCAACTCGGCATCGGCGCCATTCAGGTAAACAAACTGTTCCGGCAGATCGAGGGTCGCCAGGTTATCGCCGAGCACGATTTTGCCGTGCTGAAAATGCAAGCTGGCGAGCAACTCTTCCGCGGCCCTGTCCGCCTCGTGGGCCTCAACTTCGGCGGCGGCCTCTTCCGCGTATTCAGCCGTTTCTTGCGCATCGCTAGCCTCTTGGGCGGCGGGCGCCGGCGCCACGCTGGCCAGCGCGGCGGGGCTGCTAACAGCCAACAGGCCGGCCAACATCAGTTCCTTGATTAACATCTTCGACTCCATCGATAAGCAGCAGAAAGGCCGCAAACTATACCCGCCCCTGTTTGACCCGCCCAGTCGTAGCAACCTAGCCTGCAACGCGCTGCACGCCTTTAGTCGCCCGTTGCCGATCAGCGAGATTGACTGCCGCGGGTTATTGCCCCGAACCTTGGCGTAACTGTCGATCGCGCAAATAGTCCAACACCGCCGCTTGCTCGCCACTGAACTCGATGCGCTGCCCCTTGCTCTCCTGCTGAAAAGCATACATAGGGTCGTAATACTCGCTCAGCAAGCCCGCAATCCACTCACGGTGCAGTTCGACAGCGCCACTGCGTTGTTGCTCGGCCAATGCGGCGTTCATGCTGACGGCCAAGCGCTGATAACGCTCGCCCCCCAGGCGTTTAACGATGTTGCTCAGGCTCTGCTGCAAGCGCTCGCCGAACAGCGCAAAGCCCTGTTCGGCGCCATGCACGGCAACAAAGTCGGCGCACAGGTTGGTCACATAGTCGGCCAGAATCCGCGTCACGCGCCCCTCCAGACTGTCCTCCAGCCAGATCAGCGGATAGCTCTGCATGCCTTGGTGCAAGCCCAGTGGCAAGGTGCAGCTGCCAACCATGCGGCTCTCATCTTCGAGGACAAACTGAGTGTGGCCGGCGTGGCGTTTTTTCAGCAGATCGATGGCCAGCCGGTTCTCGAAATCGATTTGCACTGGCTGTGGGCTAACCCGTTTGCCAAAGCTGGAACCGCGGTGATTGGCATGACCTTCCAGATCCAGGGCGTTATCCAGCTGGGCCAATACCTCGGTCTTGCCGGTGCCGGTGAGGCCGCCGACTATGACGAAATTACACTGCGCCAAGGCTTGCTCGGTGGTTTCCAGCAGAAAGCTACGCATGGCTTTGTAGCCACCGAGCACCAGGGGGTAGTCGATGCCGGCCTCTTTAAGCCACTGCTGCACTGTGTGCGAGCGCAGGCCGCCGCGGAAGCAGTACAGATAGCCGTCCGGGTTGGCGCGGGCAAACTCAGCCCAGGCGGCAATCCGTTCGGTTTTAACCGCGCCGCTGACCAGCTGATGGCCCAGCTTGATGGCTGCTTCCTGGCCGCGTTGTTTGTAACAGGTACCGACTTGTTGCCGCTCCAGGTCATTCATCAGCGGCAAGTTGAGCACACCGGGGAAGGCGCCCTTGCTGAATTCGACTGGCGCGCGAGCGTCCATCATCGGCAGGCCGTTTAAAAATATCTGGCTAAAGTCGGCAGTATTGGCGCGCATCAAAACACCTCGACCGCGTAAGTCTGTCGCTCAACCAATACGCCGATGGGCGCCAGTTCCAGGCCCAGTTCAGCGGCCACTGCAAGAAACTCGGCCTCGCCCTCGGCGGTGACCGCCACCAGCAAACCGCCGCTGGTTTGTGGATCACAAAGCAGGAATTTCTGCTCATCGCTCAACGGCGCTGCCTTCTCACCATAACTGTCGAAGTTGCGGTGGGTGCCGCCGGGTACGCAGCCCTGCTCCAGGTAGTAATCGACCCCCGGCAGACGCGGTACTTGGGCGAACTCAAGTTGCGCGGTCAGGCCGCTGCCATCGGCCATCTCCAGCAAATGGCCGAGCAGACCGAAACCGGTGACATCGGTCATGGCCGTGACACCGGCCAGCTTGCCAAAACGGCTGCCGGGGGTGTTCAGGGTGCACATCCACTGACAGGCCAGGCCAACGTCCTCGGGGCGCAACTTGGATTGCTTCTCGGCAGTGGTCAGAATGCCGATGCCCAGCGGTTTGGAGAGGTACAGCCGGCAACCGACGCTGGCGCTGTCGTTGCGCTTCATATGGCGTTTGAGCACCACGCCGGTCACCGCCAAACCGAAAATCGGCTCAGGCGCATCGATCGAATGGCCACCGGCCAAGGGAATCCCGGCCGCATCGCAGACCGCGCGACCGCCGCGAATCACCTCGCGGGCCACCTCCGGCGGCAGCAGATTGACCGGCCAGCCGAGAATCGCGATGGCCATCAGCGGGTCGCCGCCCATGGCGTAAATATCGCTGATGGCGTTGGTGGCGGCGATGCGGCCGAAGTCGTAGGGATCATCGACTATCGGCATAAAGAAGTCGGTGGTCGACACCACGCCGCGCTCGTCATCTAGGGCATAGACCGCCGCATCATCGCGCGAGGCATTGCCGACCCAGAGCTTGGGGTCGAGGTTCTGCGCGCCGCTACCGGTCAGGATTACATCCAACACCTTGGGCGAAATCTTGCAGCCACAACCGGCGCCGTGGCTGTACTGGGTGAGGCGGATAGGTTCGTTCATTGAAATTCTCGAGCAACACAGGCAAACAAAAGTGCGCGCAGTCTAACAAAGCCGCCCGCTGCTGTTGCGATTGCGCTTAGAACCTAGGATGGGTGGAGCGCTGCGATACCCATCACCGCACTTATACCTGCGATGGGTTACGCCGCTACGCGGCCCATCCTACGAGGCCTGCCAAGCAGACAACCAGGCGAGGCTTTGCTCGGTTTGCCGGCTGGGCTTGTATTCGGCGCCCAGCCAGCCGCCGTAACCCGTGCCGCGCAAGGCCGCCAGCAGCGGGGCAAAGTCCAGCGCACCGGTGCCCGGCTCGCCGCGCCCCGGGCAGTCGGCAAACTGCACATGGCCGATGCGCCCGGCCAGCAGGGCGATGCCGGCGGCAATGTCCAGGCCTTGGCGGGCCATATGGTAAAGATCGAACTGCGCCTGCAAGTTGGGCTGAGCGACCGCCCGCAGCAGTCCATCCAGCTGTTCTGGAGTATTGATCAGAAAGCCCGGCATATCCAGCGGATTGATCGCCTCGCAGAGCACGCCAATCCCCAGCACGGCGAAGGCTTCGGCGGTTTTACCCAGGTTGGCGATCAGGCAGGCCAGCGCCTGCTCGCGGCTAATCCCTGCGGCCAGACGGCCAGCCAGCACATTGACGTAGGCCGGGCGGGTCATGGCCGCGTAAGTCAGCGCCTGTTGCAGGGCGGCATCGAACTCCGCTTGCCGGGCCGGCACTGCCGCCAGCCCAGGCCCGCCCGTCATCAGGTCGCCGGCTGGCAAGTTGATCAGCCGCAATGGCAGACCGGCGCGAGCCAGCGCTTCTTTTAGCTGCAGGGCCGGAGCCTCATAGGGAAACTGGATTTCCACCCCATCGAAACCGGCTGCCACCGCGGCTTGAATACGCCCAAGCAACGGCAACTCGGTAAACAGCAGCGACAGGTTGGCGGCGATCTTCATGTTTGGCCCTCGCGCTGCAGTTGGTTCAGGCGGACCGAATCAGCCTTCATGGTTTTGCCTCGCGGTACAACTCGATCAAAGTGGCCGGGTCGCGCTGCAGATTGCCCTGGCTGCCGTGCAGGCGCATCAGTTGGGCGGCCAGACCGCTAAGCGGGGTGGCCGAGTCCTGCTCGCGGGCCAGTTTTACCGCCGTATCCAGGTCTTTGAGCAGGGTACGCACGTGCCATTTGATCGGTTCAAACTGGCTGGCGGCCATCTGCGGCGCCAGAATCTGCAGGGGTTTTGAGTCGGCAAAGCCGCCACTCAGGGCCTCGGCCAACAGGCTCGCATCCACCCCGCTCTTCTCGGCCAGAGCCACCACCTCGGCAATCACCAAGGCATTGCAGGCCACCAGCATCTGGTTGCAAACCTTGGTCACCTGGCCCGCGCCCAGCGCGCCCATGTGAGTCAGGCGCTGACCCAAATGCGCCAGGATCGGCCGCACCCGTGCCACGTCTTCCGCCCGGCCACCGGCCATGATCGCCAGCGTGCCGGCCGTAGCGCCGGCGGTGCCGCCAGAGACCGGCGCATCCAGCCAGTGCATGCCGGTTTGCGCCGCCAACTCGGCAGCCATCTCGCGGGTGGCGGCCGGCTCCAGGCTGGAGAAATCCACCAGTAACTGACCCAGCTGGGCGCCTTCAACTATGCCCGCCGGACCAAACACCACCTGGCGCACCACCCGGGTGTCGGCCAGGCACAGCAGGACTATGTCGGCGGATTGGCACAGTTCGGCCGGACTGAACACCTGGCGCGCACCGGCGACGACTAATTCTGCGCACTTGTCCGGCGAGCGGTTCCACACCGTCAAGGGATAGCCGGCGGCCAATAGCCGGCGACACATAGGCAGGCCCATCAGGCCAATCCCGGCGAAAGCCAGGGCAGGTAACGAACTAGACATAGGAACCCTGCTATAGAAGAAAGACAGGGGCGAATCCTTACACAGATGGCGACTATGGCCTAGCCGCGAAAACCACCACGGCGCCGTCATTCCAGCGCCAGTCAGCGGCCCATGGGCGCCTCAACCGCGCTAGGCAGTGGGTTTGGCGCTGGACGGCGGCGGTTGCCTGGCATCAGTCACCATGGCAACAAACTCGGCGGCAAAACGGTGACAGTCGCCGGGCCAGCGGGCCGACAGCAACTGACCATCGCGCACTGTGAAACCGGGTTGCAGATTGTCGGCGCTGTCGCGCATCGGCAGGCGTGGGCCCGCGATAAAGTCGCTCGGGCTGGCCAAGGCGGCGGTGACCTCTGCCTCCACCGTTTGCCCATAGGTGCGGTAGTAGCGACCGAGCCAAGGCGCGGTTACCAGCCACGCCAGCAGCTCCATGCTCAGCCCAAGCAGCGCCGTGGTTTGCCGACCATGCAGCACCGATTTGCCGCTGCGCGGATCAATGGCCCGGGCCAGCAACAACACGCCGTGACAGACCGCCGCGACGGGCTTGTCGGCCCGAAAGAAATCCACCACCAGTGCCTGCGCCCGTTCGGACTCCAGCAGGCTGCGCACCCCCTGGGCGTGCCCGCCGGGCACCAACACGGCTTCGAAGTCGGCGGCCAGCGCCTCGGCGTAGGACAACGGTTTTAGAAAGGCGGCGCTCTGGCTCATGCGCTGGTAGCACTGCAGATCGGCGCTTTTCGTCATGAAGAACGAGTTGAGCAAGCCAAAGCCGCCGCTCACCAAGCGTGGGTCGGCATAGGCCGGCAAACCCTGAGGGGTGGCAAAACGCACCTCGATGCCGGCGTGCTGCAAGGCATCCCAAGGCACCGCGCTCTCGGTCGGATCGTAGTCAGAATCGGGTAATAGAAACAGAATCATGCCGATGCTCTCGTAGTGACGCCTTCAGGACGGCGATTGTGCTGGATTACCCGGCATGATGCGCAGCCCAACGAGCTGTTGCATTGACCGGGAGCGGCGCCTACATTGACATTTCACGCCAAAGCCACCGAAACAGCCTGTTTTAAACGCCACATAGCCGAGCGCAGTAGTTTTCACTCAGTCTGGAGACCCGCATGCTCGACCCACGCACAGTTGCCAATACCTATGTGCGCACCCTGCTCGGCGCGGTGCACAAACAAGGCGTGTCCAGCGCGCAACTGTTGCAGGGCTTGCCGCTGGATGCAGCCATGCTCAGCGCGCCGAACGGCCGCATCGGGGTGGCGCTGGTGCAGCGTATCTGGCAGCGGGCACTGGCCCTGAGTGGCGACCCGGCGCTGGGCCTGCGGGTCGCCGAAGCGCTGCAGCCGAGCAGCTTTCGGATACTCGGCCATGCGGCCATGAGCTGCGCCTCGCTGGAACAAGGCCTGAGCCTGATGCTGCGCTACCAACGCCTGGTCAGCGAGGCCGGAACCCTGGCGATGCACAGCCAAACAGCCGCTGCGGTGACCATCATCTACACCGAACAACCGCTACGCCTGGGGCTGCTGCCCCAGCAGGTCGAGGCCATAGTTGGCGGCATTCTCACTCAGGCGCGCGGGTTGGCGGGACGCGCCCTGGCGCCGCAGGCGGTAAGTTTTCAACACCCGCCACAGGCCAGTGCCGCCGACTACCGTGAGTTTTTCGGCTGCGCCATACAGTTTGAGGCGCCCGCGACCCTGCTGAGTTTCGCCCGCGCAGATTTGCAAATCCCGTTGCCCCAGGCCGACGCCGAGCTGTGCCGGGTGCATTGTGAGCTGGCCGATCGTCAGCTCGACAAGCTCCCGCAAGTCGGTTACGTCAGCACTTTTGCCCTGCAGTGGCTCAGCACCCAGGCCAGCGGCGCCACCCGCCTTGGTGAGCTGGCCCAGAGCCTCGGCATCAGTGTGCGCAGCCTGCAACGCCAGTTGCAGCAGGAAGGCCAGAGCTGGACTGCAGTCGTCGACGCGGCCCGCCGGGAGGCGCTGCTCGCCTTACTGCAGCAGGACTTGTCGCTGGAGCAAGTCGCGCAACGCCTGGGCTACCACGACGCCAGCAGCCTGAGTCGCGCGGCCCGGCGCTGGCTGGGCAAAACCCCGGGACAATGGCGGGCGGATCGCCCCTAATCCTGCCGCCGCAGCCGGCCAAAGCGCAACGTGGCGCAATCAAACTGCCGCTGGCGACGGCGCGCATTTATACTGCGCGCCCCTTTTTCCGCTATTGAACCGGAGATACCCATGCTTAAGCGTCTTTCGACACTGGCTGCCAGCCTTGCCCTGTCCCTCTCGTGCACCGCCACTCAAGCCGCGACTGTGTTGCGGGTATCGGCGATTCCCGATGAGGCGCCGACCGAACTGCAGCGCAAGTTCAAGCCGCTGGGCGCCTACCTGGAGCAACAGCTCGGCATGCCCGTGGAGTTCGTCCCGGTCAGCGATTATGCCGCGGTGGTTGAGGCCTTGGCCGCCGATCGCCTGGACATGGCTTGGCTGGGCGGTTTCACCTTCGTGCAAACCCGGCTGAAAACCGACAACGCCATCCCGCTGGTGCAGCGTGAGCAGGATGAAAAATTCACCAGCAAATACATCACTGCCAACCCGGCCGTGAAGTCGCTGCAAGACCTCAAGGGCAAGACCTTCGCCTTTGGCTCGGTGTCGTCCACCTCGGGCAGCCTGATGCCGCGTTACTTTATGCAGAAAGACGGGATCAACCCGGAACAGTTCTTCAGCCGCGTGGCCTACTCCGGCGCCCATGACGCCACTGTCGCCTGGGTCCAGGCCGGCAAGGTCGATGGCGGCGTGTTGAATGCCTCGGTGTGGGACAAGTTGGTCGCCGCCGGCAAGGTAGACACCAGCAAGGTGGTGGTGCTGGGCACCACCCCAACTTTCTACGACTACAACTGGACGGTGCGCGGCAATCTGGACCCGGTTTTGATTAAGAAAATCGAAGCAGCCTTCCTCGCCCTCGATCCGGCCAAACCGGCCGACAAGGCAATTCTTGACCTGCAGGCGGCCACCCGTTTCATTCCAACCAAAGCCGAAAACTACCAGGGCATCGAGGACGCGGCGCGCGCCGCCGGCTTGTTGAAGTGAGCCTGAGGCAGCAAGGCCTGCGTCTAATCGATGCAGGCCTGAGCTATGCCGACGGTAAAGTGGCGCTAAGCGGCCTCAACTTAAGCGTTGCGGCCGGCGAAAGCATTGCCATCATCGGCCCGTCCGGCGCCGGCAAGACCAGCCTGCTGCATCTGTTGGCCAGCCATTTACGCCCAAGCTCCGGCCAGATCGAGCTACTCGGCCAAGCGCCTTGGACGCTGCCGGGCCGGCAACGGCAACAACTGCGCAGCCAGATCGGTCTGATTCAGCAAGGCTCGGCGCTGCCCGCCCGGCAACGGGTGGTCACCGCGGTATTGGCCGGCAAGCTGGGCCAATGGTCGACCGGCAAGAGCCTGCTGAGCCTGCTCTACCCACTCGACGCCGAGGGGGCTGCCGGCGCCCTGGCTCAACTGGATTTGGCCGACAAGCTGTATCAGCGTTGCGATCAGTTGTCTGGCGGCCAGCTGCAGCGGGTGGCCATCGCCCGCGTGCTGTATCAGCAACCGCAACTAATGTTGGCCGATGAGCCGGTGTCCGCCATGGACCCGGTGCTCGCCAGCCACACCCTCGGCGTGCTCAAGCAATACGCCCGCAATCACGCCTGCACCCTGCTCGCCAGCCTGCATGCGGTGGACCTGGCCCTGGCGCATTTCAGCCGGGTGATTGGCCTGCGTGACGGACGCATCGTCTTCGACCAGCCGGCCAGCTGCATCAGCCCGGCCGACCTGGCTGCGCTCTATGCCAATGAGCAACTGCAAGCGGCGCACAGTCCCGCCGTGGTGGCACCGAGCATCCCCAGGCAAGTACCGCGATGCTGAGCCAGCGCGACCCCGCCGCCCTGCCGCGCGTGCTGCTGACCCTATTGGCCCTGGCGCTGCTGTGGCCGGGGCTGGTGCTCAGTGAGCTGAATCTGGCGGTGTTATTTGACGCCGGCAATCTGGGCAATATGGGCCAGTTTCTCAGCAGCTTCTGGCCGCCGGCCCACGACCCCGAGTTTCTCCAGCTGCTGGCCCAGGCCACCTTGCAAACCCTGGCCATCGCCACTGCCGGCATGAGCCTGGCGTTGCTGCTGGCGATCCCCTTGGCGTTGCTGGCCACCCGCGCCCTGTCGATTTCGGCCTTGCCACGCGGCGGCCAGCCGGCCTGGTGGGCCAGTGCACTGCGCTGGCCGGTAAAGGGCTTGTTGATTGTGCTGCGCAGCGTGCCGGAGATTGTCTGGGCGCTATTGTTCGTGCGCGCCGTGGGGCTGGGCCCGACCGCCGGCGTGCTGGCGATTGGCATCACCTATGGCGGCATGCTCGGCAAGGTCTATGGCGAGATTTTCGAGTCCACCGACCTGCGCCCGACCCGCGCCCTGTTGCTGGCCGGCAGTCCACGACTGAGCGCCTTTGCCTATGGGGTGCTGCCCAATGCGGCCGGGGAAATCCTCTCCTACAGCGTCTATCGCTGGGAGTGCGCGATCCGCGCCTCGGTGATCATGGGCTTTGTCGGCGCCGGCGGTTTGGGTCAGCAGATCGACCTGTCGCTGCGGATGTTTGCCGGCGCCGAGGTGGCCAGCATGCTGCTGACTTTTCTCGCCTTGGTGCTACTGGCCGACCTGTTCAGCCGCTGGCTGCGCGGGCGCCTAGCATGAGCGGCGCGAGGGAGGGCTGGCGATGAAACGTCTGGGCAATCTGGCCTTATTACTGGCGGTACTGGCGACGCTCTACGCCTCCTTTGCCTACCTCAAACTGGATCTGTTGGGCCTGTTCAGCGGCGACAGTCCAATGATGATGTGGCGCTACGCCCAGGGCTTTTTGCAGCCGGATTTTTCTGCCGAACTGCTGCGGCAAATCGGCCGTGGCACCCTGGAAACCCTGGCCATGTCAGCCATCGGCACCCTGCTCGCCAGCGTTCTTGGTCTGCTGTTGGCGCTGCCGGCGGCCGGGCGCTTTGGCGCACTGGCCAAGGCAGTGACGCGCTTTTTGCTGAATGCCTTGCGGGCTATTCCGGAGCTGGTGTGGGCGGCGTTAATGGTGCTGGCCGCAGGCTTAGGCCCGAATGCCGGCACCCTGGCGCTGACCTTGCACACCAGCGGCGTACTCGGCCGCCTGTTTGCCGAAGCACTGGAGAACACCCCTGCGCAGCCGGCGCAGGCCTTGCGCCTGACCGGCAGCTCCAGCATCAGTGCTTTTTGCTACGGCACCTTGCCGGGGGTTTGGCCACAGCTGCTGGCCTATGCCCTGTATCGCTGGGAGAACAACATCCGCATGGCCAGTGTGCTCGGCTTTGTCGGCGCCGGCGGCCTGGGGCAAATGCTCTATATAAGCCTCAGTCTGTTCCAGCAAGCCCAGGCCGCCAGCGTGATTTTGGCCATGCTGTTACTGGTGCTGCTGGTCGACCTGTTCAGTAACTGGGCCCGCCAACGCTGGGTGCAGGCCGGCTAATAGAAGCGCCGCGCCTGGCCCTAGCCCTTAGAAACCATCCTTGAGCAGATGATCGAGATTGACCGCTTCACCGGGTACGGCTTTGAGCTTCTCGCGAATATCTTCAAACATCAGGTCATATTCTTTGTGGTTACGCAGCACGGCGCCAAAACTTGGATGCAAGCCATGCTTGGCAGCAATCCGGGTGATGCTGCTGGCAAAGTTAAACGCAGTGTCGCGGTGCAACTCGAACTCTTCCTCGAAGGACTGCGCGTTGATGTCACCGACCATGCGGAAATGCATCATCATTCCCTGCTCGGGGTCATTGCGCACCTCGTAGTAAATATCCACGGCGAACTCCGGCATGCCGGGCATGTTGGGCAAGTTCGCGCGGTGCAAGTGTCCTGGCTCAAACATGGTGTTGCTCCTTCTGGAAAATGCGCAATGGCGCAGGGAAATCTAGAGTGATTTTATCTCGAGCTACTACGCAGTTATTTGCGATGCATCAATGTAACGCTGCCCCAGCACGCTCCTGCACCAACACCCAAGGGGCGACGACCACTGTCCACAGTGGCGGATCACGCTCAAACCAATCGGTAGCCTGCACCGCCTCAAGTTTGCCCACCTGAACAGCCGCCAACCAGGCAGCAATGCTGGCTTTATCGTCTTGCGCAACGGCCAGCGCCACGGCGACTAAATCCAGCTCGGCACTGACCCAGAGCAGCGCGCCACGGGCAAAAAACGGCTGTAATTCGGCCCAGCTGATGCTGGCCGTTTCGCCCAGTAGCTTAGCGTAGAGAATCTCCATTGCAGCTGCAGCAGCGCTGTGGATATCGGTTGTGTCAGTCATGCTCAATTCCTGTGGGGCAATGTGCGTAATCATAACCTCGCACAGGATGCAGGCAAGCCGTTGACGGCTAAGCTAAAAACCGTAAAACGACGTGAATCTATACGTTTGTTGCAGTTAAGCGACATTGGCCGACCGCGCAGGCCGTGGTTGCTTTCCAAGGGATAAATCGCCGTTCTACACTGTGCCGGTACAGTTTTGACCAACGCTTAAGCAGCTCAAGGCTTCTGACGCAGTCGGCGTTAGTGGCCAACCAATCAACACAAATCAATAAAAATACGAGTGGAGCACTATGAATAAAGTCCAGATTTGTAAGCTAGTTGCCGCCATTGCCATGGCCAGCGCCGCCAGTTACTCAGTGGCCGCTGACAGCATCAAAATCGCCCTGGCCGGCCCGGTTACCGGCTCTGTTGCGCAATACGGCGAGATGCAATTTGTCGGCGCCAAAATGGCCATCGAACAGATCAACAAAGCTGGCGGCGTCAACGGTGCACTGCTCGAAGGCGTGGTCTACGACGACGCGTGCGATCCCAAGCAAGCAGTGGCCGTGGCCAACAAAGTGGTCAACGATGAAATCAAATTCGTAGTCGGCCACCTGTGCTCAAGCTCCACCCAACCGGCCTCCGACATCTACGAAGATGAAGGCATCATCATGGTTACGCCGGCCTCCACCAGCCCGGAAATCACCAGCCGTGGCTACAAACTGGTGTTTCGCACCATCGGCCTGGACAGCCTGCAAGGCCCAACCGCCGGCAACTACATTGCCGACGTGGTTAAGCCAAAAACCATCGCGATCATTCACGACAAACAGCAATACGGTGAAGGCATTGCCACCGCGGTCAAACAGACCGTCGAAAGCAAAGGCATGAAAGTCGCGGTCTTCGAAGGCATCAACGCCGGTGACAAAGACTTCTCCTCGATCATCTCCAAGCTCAAGCAAGCCAATGTCGACTTCGTTTACTACGGCGGTTATCACCCAGAGCTCGGCTTGATCCTGCGTCAGTCTGCGGAAAAAGGCTTGAAAGCCCGCTTCATGGGCCCGGAAGGCGTGGGCAACAAAGACCTCTCGGCCATCGCCGGCCCGGCCTCCGAAGGCCTGCTGGTAACCTTGCCAAAAGCCTTCGACCTGGACCCAAAAAACCAGGCCCTGGTTGCTGCCTTCAAGGCTAAAAAGGAAGACCCGAGCGGCCCGTTCGTGTTCCCGTCCTACGCCGCCGTCCAGGTAATTGCCGATGGCATCAAGCTGGCCTCCGGCACCGACACCACCAAGGTGGCTTCAGCGTTGCGGGCCAACAGCTTCGACACGCCAACCGGCAGTCTGAGCTTTGACGCCAAAGGCGATCTGAAAGACTTCAGCTTTGTGGTCTACAACTGGCACCAAGACGCCAGCAAAACCGAAGCCCCACTGAAATAAACCTCAGCTACCCGCCAAACCCAAAGCCCACGACTGATGCCGTGGGCTTTGTTTATCTGCGATTTGCTGCACCGCATTACCCACCCAGTTGCAACCGCCACCGGCCCAGTTTGCCCCCCGCAGCAGCCCTCGACCGCGGCGCCGCTAAGTTCCAAGGAGTCAGGTAATGCCCGACATTTACCACTACATACAACAGCTGGTTAACGGTCTGACCGTTGGCAGCACCTATGCCTTGATCGCCATTGGCTACACCATGGTCTACGGGATCATCGGCATGATTAACTTCGCCCACGGCGAGGTGTACATGATTGGTTCCTACATCGCCTTTATCGCCATCGCCGGCCTGACCATGCTCGGCATCGACAGCCTGCCGCTGCTGATGGGCACCGCCTTTCTAGCCAGCATCGTGGTGTGCAGTGCTTACGGTTACAGCATCGAACGGATCGCCTATCGCCCCCTGCGCGGCAGCAACCGGCTGATTCCGCTGATCTCGGCGATTGGTATGTCGATCTTCCTGCAAAACAGCGTATTGCTGGCCCAGGACTCCAAAGACAAGGCCATTCCCAACCTGATTCCCGGCAACTTCGTGTTTGGCGAAAGCAGCATGAATGGCGTGGTGATTTCCTATATGCAGGTGCTGATCTTCATCGTCACCTTCCTGGTGATGCTGGCGCTGACCCTGTTTATCTCCCGCTCGCGCCTGGGCCGCGCCTGCCGCGCCTGCGCCGAAGACATCAAGATGGCCAACCTGCTGGGCATCAACACCAACAACATCATTGCCCTGACTTTCGTGATCGGCGCCACCCTGGCGGCGGTGGCGGCGGTGCTGCTGGGCATGCAATACGGGGTGATCAACCCTAACGCGGGCTTTCTGGTCGGTATCAAGGCCTTTACCGCCGCAGTACTGGGCGGCATTGGCAGCATTCCCGGGGCCATGCTGGGCGGTTTGGTGCTGGGCATCGCCGAGGCCTTCGGTGCCGATATTTTTGGTGACCAATACAAAGACGTGGTGGCCTTTGCCCTGCTGGTGTTGGTGCTGTTGTTTCGTCCGACCGGCATTCTCGGTCGCCCGGAGGTTGAAAAAGTATGAGCAGCGTTTTTAGCAACCTCAAAACCGCCTGTTTCAGCGCCTTGCTGGTGCTGGCCGTGGCCTACCCGGTGCTGGGCCTGAAGCTCAGCACCGTCGGCATTACCCTGGAAGTCCAGGGCGCCAGCCCGGCGCGGCTGTGGGCCGTCGCCGCCGCCGCGCTGGGCATGTTTGTCTGGCAGTTGCTGCGCAATCGCATCGGCACGCTGTGGGCCGGCGCGCCCAAGCTGCCCAAGCTATCCGGCCAGGCCAGCAACTGGCTGACCCTGCCGGCGAACCAACGCTGGTTTATCGCCGGTTTGATTATCCTGGCCCTGGTCTGGCCGTTTTTCGGCTCACGCGGCGCGGTGGACATCGCCACCCTGATCCTGATCTACATCATGCTGGCCCTCGGCCTGAACATAGTGGTGGGCCTGGCCGGGCTGCTGGATCTGGGTTACGTCGGTTTCTACGCCGTCGGCGCCTACAGCTACGCCTTGCTGTCGCACTACTACGGCCTGGGCTTCTGGACCTGCCTGCCGATTGCCGGGCTGATGGCGGCCTTCTTCGGCTTTATCCTCGGCTTCCCGGTGTTGCGCCTGCGCGGCGATTACCTGGCCATCGTCACCCTGGGTTTTGGCGAGATCATCCGCATCCTGCTGCGCAACATGACCGAACTGACCGGCGGCCCCAACGGCATCAGCAACATCGACAAGCCGACCCTGTTTGGCCTGAGCTTTGAGCGCACCGCCGCCGAAGGCATGCAGACCTTTCACGAGTATTTCGGCCTGGCCTACAACTCGATCAACAAGGTGATTTTCCTTTATCTGGTGGCCCTGTTGCTGGCGCTGCTGGCGTTGTTTGTGATTAACCGGCTGATGCGCATGCCGCTGGGTCGCGCCTGGGAAGCGCTGCGTGAGGACGAAATCGCCTGCCGCGCCTTGGGCATGAACCCAACCATCATCAAGCTCTCGGCTTTCACCCTCGGCGCCTGTTTTGCAGGTTTTGCCGGCAGCTTCTTCGCCGCCCGCCAAGGCTTGATTACTCCGGAGTCCTTCACCTTTATCGAGTCGGCCACCATCCTCGCCATAGTCGTTTTGGGTGGCCTGGGCTCGCAGCTGGGCATCATTCTGGCGGCGACCGTGATGATTCTGCTGCCCGAACTGATGCGTGAATTCAGCGAATACCGAATGTTGATGTTCGGCGCCCTGATGGTGCTGATGATGATCTGGCGCCCGCAAGGCTTGCTGCCCATGCAACGCCCGCACTTGGAGCTGAAACCATGAGCCGGCCGATTCTAGAGGTCAGCGGCCTGTCCATGCGTTTCGGCGGCCTGCTAGCGGTTAATGGCGTGGCGCTCTCAGTGCAACCCAAGCAAGTGGTCTCGATGATCGGCCCCAACGGCGCCGGCAAGACCACGGTGTTCAACTGCCTGACCGGTTTCTATCAACCGAGCGGCGGCGTGATCCTGCTGGACGACCTGCCGATCCACCACCTGCCTGGGCATAAGATCGCCCGCAAAGGCGTGGTGCGCACCTTTCAGAATGTGCGTTTATTCAAGGAAATGACCGTCATCGAAAACCTGCTGGTGGCCCAACACCGGCACCTCAACAACAACTTTCTCGCCGGCCTGTTCAAGACCCCGGGCTTTCGCCGCAGCGAACGCGGGGCGATGGAATTTGCCATGCACTGGCTGGAGCAAGTCAACCTCGGCGAGTTTGCCAACCGCCCGGCCGGCACCCTCGCCTACGGCCAGCAACGGCGGCTGGAAATTGCCCGCTGCATGATGACTCGCCCGCGCATCCTGATGCTCGACGAGCCGGCCGCCGGCCTCAACCCGCGCGAGACCGAAGACCTCAAGGCACTGATCGGCATGCTGCGCGACCAGCACGACGTCACCGTGCTGCTGATCGAGCACGACATGAAGCTGGTGATGAGCATCTCCGACCACATCTACGTGATCAACCAAGGCACACCCTTGGCCAACGGCACCCCGGAGCAGATCCGCAATAACCCGGACGTGATCAAAGCCTATTTGGGGGAAGCGTAAAGATGCTGTATTTCAATAATGTTTCGACCTTCTACGGCAAGATCCAGGCCCTGCACGACGTCAGCATCGAAGTTAAACAAGGCGAAATCGTCACCTTGATCGGCGCCAACGGTGCCGGTAAATCGACCCTGCTGATGACCCTGTGCGGCTCGCCACGAGCAGCCTCCGGCAGCATTCGCTATGAGGGCGAAGAACTGATCGGCCTCGACACGCCCGAGATCATGCGCAAAAGCATCGCCGTGGTGCCCGAAGGCCGGCGCGTGTTCGCCCGCCTGACGGTGGAAGAAAACCTGGCCATGGGCGGTTTCTTCACCGAAAAAGACGATTATCAGGAGCAGATGGACAAGGTCTTGCACCTGTTCCCGCGCCTCAAGGAACGCTTCGCCCAACGCGCCGGCACCATGTCCGGCGGTGAGCAACAGATGCTCGCCATCGGCCGCGCGCTGATGAGCAAACCCAAGCTGCTGCTGCTCGACGAACCCAGCCTGGGCCTGGCACCGATCATCATCCAGCAGATTTTTGCCATCATCGAACAACTGCGCAGCGATGGCGTGACGGTGTTTCTGGTCGAGCAAAATGCCAACCAGGCACTGAAGCTCGCCGACCGCGCCTATGTGCTGGAAAACGGTCACATCGTCATGCAAGGCACTGGCGCCGAGTTGCTGGTCGACCCCAAGGTGCGCGACGCCTATCTAGGCGGTTAACAGGCCGTTGAAAAATGTAGCGAGCGACGGCTAGGCAAGGCGAAATCAGTCGAAAAAGCGCAGTGTACGAGCAGTACATGAGCATTTTTAGGCTGATTTCAACGCCGTATAGCCGAGCGCAGTAGTTTTTCAACAGCCTGTTAAGCCCTCGCCCCTGGTCAGCGCCGCTGACCAGGGGCTCTTTTCTTCAGTGCGGCACTATCGCCCCCTTGCAGGCATTGCTAATGCTGCTGCCTCCCCCAAAAAAGACAACTAACAACTAAAGCGTTACAACGCCGCGCATAACTCGCACTGAACTCATCAACAAGCCAAGAGGCTGATTCCATGCAGGGTTCGGAGAACTTTTTGATCTTTATCAAAAGCTGCCGCCACAGCCTGCACTAGCCTGAAACTTGCTTTAAAGTTTTCGCCTTGGACGCTAATCCATTCGCGCAATGGCGGGCAAGATCATGAATAAATGCGAGTTACGCCTGGAGCTCACACAGCTAACGGGTCAAGTCAAACAGACTGATAACGGCCAGAGCATGGTCTGCGAAGCTCAATCCGAGCCAATCAAAAAACCTGGAAAAAACGCCAACACCTGCAGCACTAAGAGCGCCAGGATGAATTCAAGCAAGCCGGAAAACCCGAAAGAAACACCGCCAGCGGTACTGATGAAAAACATCAACAGCACATTTAACTTGCCTTGATAAGCGCCAACTTCAGCAAGGGCGGTTACAGAAGCTGAGTGCAACAGGGTTATTGAATTGTCGATTTGATTGCGCTTCGCCTGGCTGAAAAACATTGGCGAACCATACTGCACAAACACACACCGCCCCTGGGAAATGGAGCGAAATCATCCAATGCGCCCAACCCTGATCGAAAAAGCCAGCGCCGAGCCAAGTGGCGTACCCAACTGGCAGGATACCGCCGAGGCCCGTGCCGCCTTCTCCTGGAAAGAACAAGCCAAGGGTTTGACAGGCCTGCCAGGCGGCGGACTGAACCTGGCCTACGAGGCCGTCGACCGGCATGCCAGTGGCCCCCGGCGCGAGCACGTTGCCCTGCGTCTGCTGGGCCGCGACGCGAGCCGGCGCGAGGTCAGCTACGCCGAGCTGGGCCGCCTGACCAGCCGCTTTGCCAATCTGCTGCACGCACTTGGCGTGCAACCCGGCGCCCGGTTGTTCGTGCTGTGCAATCGGGGCCTGGAGCTGTATCTGGGCGTGCTCGGCGGCCTCAAAGCCGGTTGCGTGGTCTCGCCACTGTTTTCAGCCTTCGGCCCTGAGCCGCTGGCCACCCGCCTGCGCCTGGGCCAAGGCAGCGTGCTGCTGACCAGCGAGGCGCTGTACCGGCGCAAGGTGGCGGCAATCCGCGACCAGCTGCCGCTGCTCGAACATGTGCTGCTCTATGACGAGCAAGGCGCGGCGCTGAACATCCCCGGCACCCACGATCTGCAGCAACTTCTGGAGGCCGCTGCCGACGATTGCGTGATTGCCCCGACCAACAGCGAAAGCCCCTCACTGCTGCACTTCACCAGCGGCACTACCGGCACGCCAAAGGGCGCGCTGCATGTACACGGCGCGGCGCTGCTGCACTACGTCAGCGGCAAGTACGCGCTGGACCTGCACCCGGACGATATCTTCTGGTGCACCGCCGATCCCGGCTGGGTGACCGGCACCTCCTACGGCATCCTCGCCCCGCTGCTGCTGGGCGTGACCTCGGTGGTGGACTGCGCCGACTTCGATGCCGAGCGCTGGTACAGCATTCTCGAACGCGAGCGGGTCAGCGTCTGGTACACCGCGCCCACCGCCATCCGCCTGCTGATGAAAGCTGGCGCCGAGTTGGCACACCGGCACCAGTATCCGCAGCTGCGCTTCGTCGCCAGCGTCGGTGAGCCGCTCAACCCCGAGGCGGTCTGGTGGGGCCAGGAAGTGCTGGGCCTGCCGATCCACGACAACTGGTGGCAGACCGAAACCGGCGGCATCATGCTGGCCAACACCCTGGCGCTGCCGATCAAGCCCGGTTCGATGGGCAAGCCGCTGCCGGGCATCGAGGCGGCCATCGTCCGCCACGAGGCCGACGGCCAATTGACCATCCTCGCCGACGAAACCCTCGGCGAACTGGCGCTGCGCCAGCCCTGGCCAGGCATGTTCCGCACCTACCTCGATCAGCAGGAACGCTACCGGCGCTGCTTCGCCGGCGCCTGGTACCTGAGTGGCGACCTGGCCCGCCGCGACCGCGACGGCTACTACTGGTTCGTCGGCCGCAGCGACGACGTGATCAAGTCCGCCGGCCATCTGATCGGCCCCTTCGAGGTGGAAAGCGCGCTGCTGGAACACCCGGCCGTGGCCGAGGCGGCGGTGATCGGCAAACCCGATCCGCTGGTTGGCGAGACGGTCAAAGCCTTCGTCTCCCTCAAGGGCGATTACCTGCCCAGCCCGGCGCTGCACGACGAACTGCTCGGCCATGCGCGCAAACGCCTCGGCGCGGCAGTGGCGCCCAAGGAACTGGATTTCCTGCCCAGCCTGCCGCGCACCCGCAGCGGCAAGCTCATGCGCCGGCTGCTCAAGGCCCATGAGCTGGGCCTGCCCGAAGGCGACCTGTCGACCCTGGAGAATCCGTCATGAGCGCGCCGCTGCCCAGCAGCTGCCCACCCGCCCTCGCCCTGCAGTTGCTGCACGACATGCTGCGCATCCGCCGTATGGAAGAACGCGCCGCCGAGCTCTACGGCGCCGGCAAGATCCGCGGCTTCCTGCACCTGTACATCGGCGAGGAAGCGGTGGCCGCCGGAGCGCTGCACGCCTTGCACAGTGACGACGCGCTGGTCGCCACCTACCGCGAGCACGCCCATGCCCTGCTCCACGGCATCTCGATGAACGCCATCATGGCCGAGATGTTCGGCAAGCTGGAGGGCTGCTCGGGTGGACGCGGCGGCTCGATGCACCTGTTCGATGCGCAGACACGTTTCTACGGCGGTAATGCCATAGTTGCCGGTGGCCTGCCGCTGGCCGTGGGCCTGGCACTGGCCGAGCAGATGCAGGGCGGCCAGCGATTGACCGCCTGTTTCTTCGGTGAGGGCGCGCTGGCCGAGGGTGGCGCTGCCGAGGCGCTAAACCTGGCCGCGCTGTGGCATCTGCCGGTGTTGTTCTGTTGCGAGAACAACCTCTACGCCATGGGCACCGCACTGGCACGCTCGCAGGCGCAGACTGACCTGTGCGCCAAGGCCGCCGCATTCAAGGTGCCCGCCCAGGCGGTCGACGGCATGGATGTGGTGGCCGTACATGCCGCCACCCGCGCTGCGGCGGCGCAAGTGCGCGCCGGCGGTGGACCCGGGTTTCTCGAATACCAGACCTACCGCTTTCGCGCCCATTCGATGTTCGACCCCGAGCTGTATCGCGACAAAGCCGAAGTGGCGCAGTGGAAAGAGCGCGGCCCGATTCACACCTTCAGCGCCCGCCTCAAAGCCCTGGGACTGCTCGACGAAGAAGGTTTTCTGGCCCTCGAGGCCCAAGCCGTGGCCGAAGTGGAAGCCGCAGTGGCCTTCGCCGAGGCCGGCAGCCTCGAGCCCCTGACGACCCTGACCCGCGACGTTTACAGCCCGGCGCCGCAGCCATGAGCCGCAGCACCTACCGCGAGGCCCTGCGCGAAGCACTGCGCGAGGCACTGACGCGCGATCCGCGGGTGTTTCTGATGGGTGAGGATATCGGCCGCTACGGCGGCACCTATGCAGTGACCAAGGGGCTGCTCGAGGAGTTCGGCGAGACCCGCATCCGCGACACCCCGCTGTCGGAGCTGGGCTTCGTCACCCTGGGCATCGGCGCCGCGTTGGGCGGCATGCGCCCCATAGTCGAGGTGATGACGGTGAACTTCTGCCTGCTGGCCCTCGACCCGCTGATCAATACCGCCGCCACCCTGCGCCACATGTCCGGCGGCCAGTTCTCGGTACCGCTGGTGCTGCGCATGGCCACTGGGGCCGGACGCCAACTGGCCGCACAGCATTCGCACAGCCTGGAAGGCTGGCTGGCACATATCCCGGGGCTGAAAATTCTCGCTCCGGCGACCCTGGAGGACGCCCGCGGCATGCTCTGGCCGGCGCTGCAGGACCCCGACCCGGTGCTGATCTTCGAACACGGCCAGCTGTACAACCTGGAGGGTGAACTGGATGACAGCGCTGAGGTGGATATTTGTTCGGCAAAGATCCGCCGCGCAGGCTCCGACCTGAGCCTGATCACCTACGGCGGCACCCTGGGCAAGACCCTGGCGGCGGCCGAAGCGCTGGCCGCCGCCGGCATCGCCGCCGAGGTCATTGACCTGCGCGTGCTGCGCCCGCTGGACGACGCCACCATCATGGCCTCGGTGCGCAAGACCCGCCGCGCCCTGGTGATCGACGAAGGCTGGCGCAGCGGCAGCCTGGCCGCCGAGATCATCACGCGGATCATCGAACAGGCGTTCTTTGAACTGGACGCGCCACCGGCGCGGGTCTGCAGCGCCGAAGTGCCCATCCCCTATGCCAAGCACCTGGAAGAGGCGGCATTGCCGCAGGTAACCGACATAGTGGCGGCGGCATGCGCGCTGATGGGCTAACAGGCCGTTTTTAACGCCGTTTCGGCAACGCAGGTAGTTTTTCAACGGCCTGCTAACGGCACGCCCCCGGCGGCACAGCCAAACCGGGGTAACACGACACAGGCGGAGTGCTCGACAGCGATGATCGAATTCAAGATGCCCTCCCTCGGCGCCGACATGGACGAGGGCACACTGCTGCAATGGCTTATCGAGCCCGGCAGCAGCGTCAAGCGCGGTCAGGTGGTGGCCGTGGTCGACACCGCCAAGGCCGCGGTGGATGTCGAGTGCTGGCACGACGGCACGGTGCTCGACCTGCTGCTCCAGCCCGGCGACAAGGTGCCGGTTGGCACGCCCATCGCCACCCTGCTGGAAGCCGGTGAAACGGCCGCCACCGCGCGCCGCCCGGCCCGCGCCAAACCAGCCGCAACACCGTCACCAGTCCCGACCGCCGCACCCACGGCGGCAGCCGTCAGCCGCCCACGCATCTCCCCCGCCGCCCGCAAGCGCGCCGCGGAACTTGGCCTGGAGGTCAGTCAGCTGAGCGGCAGCGGCCCCCAAGGCGCGGTGACCCTGCAGGATGTCGAGAAGGCGGCCAGACCCGCCGCCCCGCTCGACCGCAACCTCGCCATGCGCCAGGCCATCGGCGCGGCCATGAGCCGCTCCAAACGGGAAATTCCGCACTACTACCTGAGCGAACATATCCCCCTGGGCCCGCTCATGGCCTGGTTGCAGGCACACAACGCCGAACTGCCGCCGGAGCAGCGTCTACTACCCGGCGTGGCGCTGCTCAAGGCCATCGCCCTGGCCCTGCGCGAATACCCCCAACTCAACGGTTTCTGGCAGGATGGCGCCTTCTGTCCGGCGCCCGGCATTCACCTCGGCGTGGCCATCGCCCTGCGCCAAGGCGGGCTGATCGCCCCGGCACTGCACGATGTCGCCGACACGCCCCTGAGCGAATTGATGAGCGAACTCAGCGAGCTGGTGCGGCGGGCACGCAGCGGTTCGCTGCGCAGCTCGGAGCTGTCCGACGCCAGCCTGACCGTCACCCAGCTCGGCGACCAGGGCGTCGATGCGGTGTTTGGCGTGATCTATCCGCCGCAGGTGGCGCTGGTCGGTGTCGGCCGCCTCGCCGAACGGCCCTGGGTACACGACGGACAGCTGTGCGTGATGCCCAGCGCCCAGTTCAGCCTGGCCGCCGATCACCGCGCCAGCGACGGCCATTATGGCGCGCGTTTTCTCGCCGAAGTCCGCCACCTGCTACAAACCCCGGCCAACCTCTGAGGAACCCCTATGGACCCGGCAAAAATCCGCAGTGAAGTGTTTGCCGCCCTGCGCGGTATCGCCCCCGAAGTCGAACCCCAGACCCTGCGCGGCGACCGCCTGCTGCGCGACGAGGTGGACCTCGACTCAATGGACTGGCTGCGCTTTCTCAGCGCCTTGCACCAGCGACTGGGCGTCAACATCCCGGAAACCGACTACCAGCAACTCAGCACCCTGGATGCCCTGCTCAGCTATTTGCAGCAACGGCCCGAGCTGCAATAAACCACCCTGCGGCATGCAGCGCAGACCGCTAACAACCAGACAACCAGACAACCGGCGTAAGTCGGGACTGCTTTGAGCGACCACGCCACGGCAATTCAGGCTGCCGAGACGGTGCTTATCATTCGGGGAAGGCGGGTGGCGCGGACGGTTCTTTTTCCGGGATTTCGGTCATGGTGGCTTCGGTAAGCAGCAGAATGCTGGCCACTGACACGGCGTTTTCCAAGGCAATCCGCACGACCTTGGTCGGGTCAATGATACCGGCCTCATACATGTCCACGTAGCAATTGGCGGCGGCATCAAAGCCAATGTTTCCAGGCTCGGCGAGCATACGGGCCACCACCACCCCGGCATCCACCGCCGAGTTTTCCGCGATCACCCGGGCGGGCGCCTCCAACGCGCGGCGAAGAATTTGCAGCCCGGTTTTGAAGTCCCCTTCATTGGTCAGTTCCTCGGCGGCGATGCTCGGCACGGCCTTGAGCAGTGCCAGCCCGCCACCGGGCACTATGCCCTCGGCAATTGCCGCCCGGGTCGCCGAAATCGCATCGTCCAGGGCATCCTTGCGCGCCTTCATCTCGGCCTCGGAAGGCGCCCCGACGCGGATCACCGCCACGCCGCCGGACAGCCTGGCCAAGCGTTCTTGAAGCTTTTCACGGTCATAGTCGCTGGTCGTGCTGCTCATTTGCTGGCGCAGCTGTTGCAGCCGCGCCTCAATGGCCTGCCGCGCGCCCAGACCACCAATCAGCGCCGTGCTGTCCTTTTGCACCACCACACGATGAGCCTGCCCCAACTGGCTAAGCTGCACCTGCTCCAGCTCAATCCCCAGTTCGCTGGAAACCAGCGTCCCACCGGTGAGCACGGCCATGTCCTGGAGCATTTCCTTGCGCCGCTCACCAAAGCCTGGGGCCTTGATTGCCACGGCGCGCAACACCCCACGGATCTGATTGACCACCAGGGTGGTGAGGGCCTCGCCCTCTATGTCGTCGGCGATCACCACCAGTGGCCGGCCACTTTTGGCGATCATCTCCAGCAGTGGCAGCAGGTCTTTCAGCACGCCAAGCTTATGGTCGCAGAGCAGCAGGTAGGCATCCTCCAACTCCACCTGCATTTTCTCCGCATCGGTGACGAAATAGGGCGAGACGTAGCCACGCTCAAAGCGCATGCCCTCCATCACTTCGAGCACCGTTTCGGTGGTCTTGGACTCCTCGACACTGACCACCCCATCAACGCCGACTTTCTCCAGGGCATCCGCCACCAGCTGGCCGATGAAGGCATCGTTATGGGCCGACAGCGTGGCCACCTGGGCTTTTTCTTTGGGCGTGCGCACCGGACGCGACTGGGCGACCAGCGACTGCATCACCAGCAACAAGCCACGGTCCAGGCCGCGTTTCAAGTCGATCGCGCTGGCACCGGCGACCACGTTGCGTATGCCATCCGACAAAATCGCATGGGCCAGCACAGTGGCGGTGCTGGTGCCGTCCCCCACAGCATCGCCGGTCCGCTCGGCGGCCTGACGCAGCATCCGGGCCCCCAGGTTCTCCTCGGGGTCTTGCAAGTCAACCCGCTTGGCAATGGTCACGCCGTCGTTGCAGACGGTCGGATTGCCCCATTTGTTCTGGATCAACACCGACTTCGACTTGGGCCCGAGGGTCACGCGAATGGCGTCCGCCAATTGCGTGGCCCCACAGAGGATTTTTTCCCGCGCGGCTGCGCGAAAGGAGATTTTACTGTGCGCCATCGCCATGCTCTCCGGGAGGATTCAATCACCGACCTGTCCTCATAGCCTCCCTGAACCGGCTCGCAGGGCTTTGACTTTTATCAACAAAGGTCACTGTCGCTGAGCATTCCCGCAGATGTGCCGCGCCTGATCCGCCGCCAATGCGCACCAGGGCCAAGCTGTCGCGCTAAAAAATCGAATCACGCCCGGATTGCAGCTGAATATCCCCTTGCTTTGATTTTCGTCAAACACGGACCGGGATCTGGGGCTTCAATCACTAGATGCCATTCATTGACGAGTCGCGGCCATGAAAAACTTTCACTGGGAATATGCCTACCTCGCATTCGCGTTCATGGCCCTGCTCCTGCTGCTCCGGATGCAGTCCAACCTCACTGTCATTGAGCCGATTCCCTACAGCCAGTTCCTCCAATTGCTCGACGCGCACAAGCTCGCGGAGCTGAAAGTTGAGCGCGAGCAAATTACCGGGGTGTTGCAAGAGCCAATCAACGGCCACAACCAATTCTCCACTGTCCGTGTCGACACGCCGTTGGCCGGCGAGCTGGCCAGGGCCGAGGTCAGCTTCTCCGGGGTGCCAGAAAACACCTTTGGCAGCGCGTTACTGGGCTGGCTTATGCCGCTGATGCTGGTGCTGTTCGGCTGGCAACTGCTCATGCGCTCAATGGCGGGAAAACACGGCATCGGGGACGTGATGGGGGTCGGTAAATCGCGGGCAAAAGTATTTGTCCAGCGTGACACCGGCGTGACCTTCGCCGATGTGGCGGGGATTGACGAGGCCAAGGCGGAACTGGTCGAAGTGGTTTCTTTTTTAAAGGACAAGGCCAAATACACCCGGCTGGGGGCCCATATCCCCAAAGGGATTCTCTTGGTTGGTCCCCCCGGAACCGGCAAGACCTTGATCGCCAAGGCCGTGGCGGGCGAAGCCGGGGTTGCGTTTTTCTCGATCTCCGGCTCGGAGTTCGTCGAAATGTTCGTCGGGGTGGGCGCGGCCAGGGTCCGCGACCTGTTCGAACAAGCCCGCTCGGCCGCGCCCTGCATCATCTTCATCGATGAGCTCGACGCCTTGGGCAAAATGCGTGGCATCGGGGCCTTTGGCGGCAACGATGAGAAAGAGCAAACCCTCAATCAACTGCTGGCCGAACTGGATGGCTTCGATCCGCGTGAAGGGGTGGTCTTGCTGGCAGCCACCAACCGTCCAGAAATTCTCGACCCGGCCCTGTTGCGAGCGGGTCGCTTCGACCGGCAGATCATCATCGACCGGCCGGACCGCAAAGGCCGTTGCGAGATTCTCAAGGTGCACCTGAGCAAGGTTACGATTGACCCCGCAGTGGACTGCGAACGCATTGCCGATATCACCACCGGCTTTACCGGGGCCGACCTGGCGAACCTGGTCAACGAGGCGGCTATCGTGGCAACCCGACGCGGTGCGCAGATGGTCACCCTGGACGACTTTACCGCTGCCGTGGAGCGGATCGTGGCCGGCGTGGAGCGCAAAAGCAGCCTGCTGTTGCCGCAGGAGCGCCAAGTGGTTGCCTACCATGAAATGGGCCATGCCCTGGCTGCCGCGTCCCTTCCCGCAATGGACCCGGTGCACAAGGTTTCAATCGTGCCCCGCACTATCGGGGCGCTGGGCTACACCTTGCAACGGCCCAATGCCGATCACTTTCTGATCAGCTTGCAGATTTTGCAAGACCGCATGACCGTGTTGCTGGCCGGGCGCGCCGCCGAGTTCATCACCTACGGCCAAATATCCACCGGGGCCGCCGACGACCTGGCCAAGGCCACCGACATTGCCCGCCAGCTGGTCACCCGCTTCGGCATGAGCGAGACGCTCGGGCAAGCCGTGCTTGAGCATCACACCCCGAGTTATCTGGGCGAAAACCTGCTGGCCGCGCACGCTAAGGACTATTCCGAGAGCACCGCCCGGGAAATCGACCTGGCGATCCGAGCGCTGCTCGCCGAAGCCTACAGCCGAGCCAAGGCATTGCTGGAGCAACGCCGGGCTGATCTGGACGCCGGAGCCAAACTGCTGTTTGAGAAAGAAACGCTCACCCCCGAGGAGTTCCCCCAGCTGAAGTCGCTCAGCCTGGACGTTGTTGCCTGGTCGGCTGTTGAGCCCAAACCCAGCAAAATCTGAACAGCCTCCGCGAATACGGCATGCTGCTCGAAGAACTGCTGAAAAGGCTGCTGGGGGTGCTCTAAGCAAACTGCAGAATGTAAAAAGCCGCGACCCGGCAGGGGCTCCCAGTCAGGTCGCGGCATGGCAGGTCCGCAAAGGCCTATGTGCGGCGATCAGCCAAGGTCGAAGCGATCCAGGTTCATCACCTTGTGCCAGGCGGCGACGAAGTCATGCACGAACGCCGCCTGCGCGTCGCGGCTGCCATAGGCTTCCGCGAGCGCCCGCAGTTGGGAGTTCGAACCAAAGACCAGATCAACGACGGTAGCGGTCCATTTGAGGTCTCCCGTGGCCCGATCGTGCCCTTCCAGCACGTCTGCCGCACTGGCGGACCTGTGCCACTGGGTACCCATGTCGAGCAGGTTGACGAAAAAGTCGTTGCTCAGGGTCTCCGGCCGCTGGCTGAAGACGCCATGCTGGCTCTGCCCGACATTGGCATTCAGCGCCCGCAGGCCGCCAATTAGCACGGTCATTTCGGGGGCAGTCAGGGTCAGCAACTGGGCCTTATCGATCAGCAACTTGGCCACCGCACCTTCCAGCCCCGGGTGGGCATAGTTGCGAAAACCATCGGCCTTGGGCTCCAGCACGGCGAACGAGTCAACGTCGGTCTGCTCCTGCGTTGCATCCATGCGCCCTGGAGTGAAGGGCACCGTCACCGGCACGCCAGCCTTGTTCGCGGCAGCTTCCACCGCGGCGCAGCCGCCCAGCACGATCAGGTCGGCCAGCGAGACTTGCTTGCCGCCGGCGGCCGAGGCATTGAAGCCCTGCTGGATCGCCTCCAGCGCCGCCAGCACCTTGGCCAGTGCGGCCGGTTGGTTGACCGGCCAATCTTTCTGCGGCGCCAGGCGAATGCGGGCGCCGTTGGCCCCGCCACGTTTGTCGCTGCCACGGAAGGTGGACGCCGAGGCCCAGGCGGTGCTGACCAGTTGGGCAATCGACAGGCCGCTGGCGAGCAGCTTGGCCTTGAGGGCCGCGATGTCTTGGGCATCGATCAGTGGATGGTTAACAGCGGGAATCGGGTCCTGCCAGATCAGCTCCTCCTGCGGCACCAGCGGGCCCAGGTAACGAGCCAGCGGGCCCATGTCGCGGTGGGTCAGCTTGAACCAGGCGCGGGCGAAGGCATCGGCGAAGGCTTGCGGATCCTGATGGAAACGCCGCGAGATCTTCTCGTAGGCCGGGTCCAGACGCAGCGACAGGTCGGCGGTGGTCATCATCGGCGGGTGTTTCTTCGACGGATCGTGGGCGTCGGGAATCATATGTTCCGGCTTGACGTCCTTGGCCACCCACTGATGAGCTCCGGCCGGGCTCTTGGTCAGCTCCCACTCGTAGCCCAGCAGCATGTCAAAGTAGCCCATGTCCCATTGGGTCGGGTTGGGTTTCCAGGCGCCCTCGATACCGCTGGTGGTGGTGTGCACGCCCTTGCCGGTGCCCAGCTTATTGATCCAGCCCAGGCCTTGTTCCTCGATACCCGCCGCTTCCGGCTCGGGGCCGACCAGGGCCGGGTCACCGGCACCGTGGGCCTTGCCGAAGGTATGCCCGCCGGCGATCAGGGCCACGGTTTCTTCGTCGTCCATGGCCATGCGGGCGAAGGTTTCGCGCACATCGCGGCCCGAGGCGAGCGGGTCGGGGTTGCCGTCCGGGCCTTCCGGGTTCACATAGATCAGGCCCATCTGCACGGCGGCCAGGGGGTTTTCCAGATTGCGCTCGCCAGAGTAACGGCTATTGGGCTTGTCACTGGTCGCCAGCCATTCGGCCTCGGCGCCCCAGTAGATGTCTTCTTCCGGTGCCCAGATATCCGCACGGCCGCCACCAAAGCCAAAGGTCTTGAAGCCCATGGACTCCAGCGCGACGTTGCCGGCGAGGATGATCAGGTCGGCCCAGGACAGCTTGCGTCCGTATTTTTGCTTGATCGGCCACAGCAGGCGGCGGGCCTTGTCGAGGTTGCCGTTGTCCGGCCAGCTGTTCAGCGGCGCGAAACGCTGGTTACCGGTGCCGGCACCGCCACGGCCGTCAGCGGTCCTATAGGTGCCGGCGGAGTGCCAGGCCATGCGGATCATCAAACCGCCGTAATGGCCCCAGTCGGCTGGCCACCAGTCCTGAGAATCGGTCATCAGGGCGGTGAGGTCCTTGACCACGGCGTCCAGGTCGAGGCTCTTGAATTGCTCGGCGTAGTTGAAGTCTTTGTCCATCGGGCTGGACAGTGGGGAGTGTTGGTGCAGGATTTTCAGGTTGAGCTGGTTGGGCCACCAGTCGGCATTGGTCGGGGCACTTGCCACTGTGTGTTGGCTAGCGCCGCCCGCGAACGGGCATTTAGCTTCGTTTGACATGCTTCTCTCCTTTTTATTCACCTAACCGCTAAACCCAGCTTGGTGCCTGAGCAGCAACCAAGCCAATAGGATTTAGGCATGAGCCTGATAGCCGGCAAAAAATGCGAAGCCCCTAGCCGCTGAGCCAATGCCCGAAAAGGCTCGGCGCGCGGGAGTCAAAACGAATGCCGACGGCCTTAAGCGGCCGCGTTCCCGCTAAGGGGCGCTACTGGTCAGCGGCATATTCGGCCACCACCGTTTCACTTCCCGTCGTGCTCAGGCCTATGACTCGATAGGCCTGGTGAGGCTGGCCGTAGTCCATGCCTGGGGAGCCGGCGGGCATACCGGGGACAGCCATGCCAACCAGATCGGCACGTTGGTTTAGTTCGAGGATTTGTGCGGCGGGCACGTGACCTTCAACGAATTTGCCGTTGATCACCCCGGTATGGCAGGAGGCCAGGCCCGCTGGCACACCAAGGCTCTGCTTGACCGCACTCATATTGGTTTCGACCTTGTCGTTGACCTTGAAGCCGTTAGCTTGCAGGTGTTTGATCCAGTCTTTGCAGCAGCCGCAGTTGGCATCCCGGTGCACGTCGATGCTCAGCGGCTCGGCAGCCTGGGCCGCCCCGCTCATCAGCATGGCAGCGAGGGTGGCAATACGCAGTGGGTTAAACATGGTGACACTCCTAAATACACAGTTAAGGCCCCGTGGCTGAGCGGCCACGGGGCGCGGCAATTAACTAAAAGCTTAGTGGCAGCAGCAACTGCTGCCACTCCCACCGCCAGCCGTGTTGCCGGCGGTGAGCGCGGTGGCGGCCAGCAGTTGCGCGGGGTAGCCCGCCGCATCGAGGGCGGCGAGCAAGGCGGCACCGGGCGCAGCGCCAGTGACCCGCACCCGGCCGGTGGCCAGGTCGACCGCCACCGCCTCGACCCCGGCGAGCGGCGTTAATGCCTGCGTGACGTGTTTGACGCAGGCACCACAACTCATGCCTTGGACGTTCAGTTCGATGCTAGCCATGGAAAAACCCTCACAAATAGCCGGTGCAGTGCGGCCTTAGCAACATCTTTGACCTTGCCCTCGTGGCAAGGTCAAGCTGCCTGTGCTGGCTTATTTGCAACCCGCCCGGCCCCAGCAACAGCGAATGTTGCAGGTGGCAACGGCTGCGCGCTGCTTCAGCCGGCCGGGGCGTGCTCACAGCTCAACACCTGCAGTGCCTGGAGCCGGTCATAGCGGTACACCGGGCCATCCACACAGGCGTAACTTGCGCCTATGTAGCAATGCCCGCACAGGCCGACCCCGCAATGCATGCGCCGCTCCATGGATAACCAGATTTTATTGGCCGGAATGCCCAGGCTTACACAGCTGTCGGCAGTGGCCTGCATCAATGCTTGCGGGCCGCAGCAGAGCACGGCATCGGGCATTTGCTTGGCAAACAACGGCGCCAGGTGCGTCAAAGGCGAGCCCTGCGGCTGGCCGGCGACGGCCAGGTCGAAGGTTTCGATAAAGTCCATCGCCTGCTTCCAGCGCTCACGTTCGCGACCTAGTACTTGAGTGGCCTGGCGGCGCGCGCCATAGATCACCCGCAAGTGCACGGGCAGCTGGAGACTGGCGGCTTCATCCAATAGCCCCGCCAAGGGTGCCAGGCCGCACCCGCCGGCCACCACCAAGACCTGATGGGTGCTGAAGAACAGTGGCCAGCCTTTACCGAAAGGCCCGCGGTAGCCCAATACGGCGCCCGCCGACAGCTCGAACAGGGCGTTACTGAGCGCTCCGGTGCGGCGGATCAAGGCGTTGAAGTGCCCCTGTGAATCCGGCCGGCTGACATAGGTAAAAGGCGCCTCGCCAAAACCCGGCAGCGCGAGCATAAAAAACTGCCCGGCAATGGTCTGCAGATCACTGACCCACGGCGACTCGATGGCGAAGCTGAAGTGACGGGCATCTTCACCATCGTCGTAGTAATCGAGCAGGCGCAATTTGCGTGGGGTTAGCTCGAGCATGCGCCCACCTTGTGCATGACCCCATGCACGCCAATGCCGCCGGGACAGACCCGATCACAGCGCCCACAACCGACGCAACCGTAACTGCCGAACTGCGCCTTGAAACTGTCGCCGAACTTGTGTGACCAGAAGCGCTGCACCCGCGCCCCGGCGCTGACCGTCGGATTTTGGCCGCTGGCCTCCTGCTGAAAGCCCTGGTACAGGCAGGAGTCCCAGACCCGTTCGCGCTGGCTACCGGCCTCCGTGGGCAGCTCCAGGGGCAAGTCCAGCGGGGCAAAGCACGAGCAGGTCGGGCACACCGAGGTGCAGCCCGAGCAACCCAGGCAGCGCAGCCCGATCTCGTCCCAGGTCTGAGTGTCGATCAGCCCCTGATTGAGGCTGGCGATACCCTCAAGCACCTCCCGCTGCGCGCCCTGCTCTTGCGTCACGCAGACACTGTTGGCGTTGCGCTCGGCTTGCCAATCGTCCTGCGCCGGGGGCAAATCCAGCCCGCGCAGGGCCGCAGCTCCTGCGCTGGAGGCGACCAGCAGCAGCCAGTCCGCCGTGGCCGAGGCGCGCGGCAACAGAATCAGATCGGCGTTGTCAGCGTGCACCTGGGGGCCGCTGCCCAGGGTGCTGCAAAACCCGCCGGCGCAACTGTGCAGGCAGTCGATGCCCACCAGCAGGGTGACCCGGCGGCGCGTTTGATAATGCGGGTCGGCGGCGAAGAATTGATCCTGATAAGCCACCGCCTGCAGGTCGCAGGCATGCAGGCCGAACAGTACCTGGGCGCAGACCACCGGCAGCGCCGAGTAAAAATTGCCGCCGCTGAAGCGAAACAGCAACTCACGCTCGGGGAAGAAAAAACTCTTGGCCGAAAACGGCGGAGGCTCGGCCAGCGGCAAGAACTCGCCCAGGTCACCGGCCGCCACCAGCTGCCAATGCTGACCGCCCTGGCCATCCGGGCGCACCTCATAGAGCTGGCGATCTTGCGCCAGATGGCTGCGCAGGCGTTCGACCTGATCGAGACTATAGGCTTGCATAGTGGTTCACCTGGGCTGCGCCAGCCTGAATCTGCGGTGCCACGCCCAGCGCCAGGGCTTGTACCGCCACGGCGCAGGCCTTGAGCTCGGGCATCTTGGTGCTCGGGTCTTGGGCGTCGTTGGTCAGCCGATTACAGGGCGCCTCACGAAAATGATAGGGCATGGACAACACTCCTCTGGGCAGGTCATCGGTGAACTGCACCCGGGTCTCCAGCCAGCCGCGCCGCGAGCTCACGCGCACGCCCTGGCCATCCTGCAACTGCTGCGCGGAGCCGTCGGCCGGGTGCATAAATAACAGGCCACGGGGCGTCTCGCGCTCCAGCAGCGGCGATTTGCGGGTCATGGAGCCGCAGCCGTAGTGAAAGTGCAGACGGTGAGTGGTGAAGAAAAACGGGTACTCGGCATCCGGGCATTCAGCCGGCGGCACATGGGAGACCGGCAACAGGCGCCCACGCCCCAGCGGAAACTGCTCGCCATGCAAGAGCGGCGAGCCGTGCGGATGCGCCGCGTCACAGGGCCACTGCAAACCGTGGCGTTGCTCCAGCAGCGGATAGGTCATGGCGGAAAAAATCGGCGTCAAGGCCGTCATCTCGGCGAACAGCGCCTCGGCGTCGACCCAGCGCATGCCGGCGTAGCCCATGCGCGCCGCCAGCTCACCGAGTATCTGCCAGTCGCTGCGGGCCTGCCCCGGCGGGGCTATGGCTTGGCGGATGCGCTGCACCCGGCGCTCGCAATTGGTGAAGGTGCCCTCCTTCTCGGCAAACGCTGCCGCCGGCAGCACCACATCGGCACGCTTGGCGGTTTCGGTCAGGGTCAGCTCCACCACCACCAGAAAATCCAGGGCGGCAAAGGCGCGGGCCACCTGATTCTGGTCCGGGTCGGTGAGCAGCGGTTCCTCGCCCATGATCATCAGCGCCCGCAGTTCACCCTGTTGCGCCGCGTGGGTCATGCCCAGCGAGGTCAGCCCCGGCTGCGCCGGCATCGGAGTGCCCCAGCCTTTAGCAAACTTGGCCTGCACCCGCGGATCGGCGGCGTCCTGATAACCGGGATAGACATTCGGCAGACAGCCCATGTCGCACGCGCCCTGCACATTGTTCTGGCCGCGCAACGGATTGATCCCGGTGCCTGGCCGGCCGATTTGACCGCAGGCCAGCGCCAGATTGGAAACCGCCACCACATTGTTGGTGCCACTCTGAAACTGGGTGATGCCCATGCCATAGGCAATAAAGGCCGCCCGCGCCTGGCTGTAGCGGCGCGCCACCGCCAACAGATCGGCCTCCGGCACCCCGGTGATGGCGCTGGTCTGTTGCGGCGTCAGCGTTGCCAGGTGCCGGCGCAAGGCCTCGTCCCCTTCACAACGGGCGGCCAGGAACGGCTGGTTCTCCCAGCCGTTGGCAAAAATGATCTGCAGCAGGCCATTGAGCAGCGCGATATTAGTGCCCAGGCGCACTTGCAGGTGAATGTCGGCCAGCCGGGCCAGACGGGTTTTGCGCGGGTCGATGACAATCAGGCAAGCCCCGCGAGCCTGCGCCCGCAGCATGCGCGCGCCGATCATGGCGTGGTTCTCGGTGACGTCAGCGCCAATCACCAGAATCACCTCGGCCTGGTCGATGTCAGCAATGCTGTTGGTCATGGCGCCGGAGCCCAGGGTCAGGCCCAGGCCCGCCACCGAGGGGCTGTGACAGATGCGCGCGCAATGATCGATGTTGTTGCTCTTGAGCACCGCCCGAGCAAATTTTTGCGCGGCGTAATTATCTTCGTTGCTGGCCCTGGCGCAGCTGATCAGCCCGACCGCGCTGGGTCCCAGTTCGTCCATGGCCAACTGGAACTCGCTGGCCACCCGCGCCAAGGCCTCGTCCCAACTGGCACGGCGAAACACCCCGTGCTCCTTGATCAGCGGGCTGGTCAGACGGTTCTGCGGGTCTATGGCAAAGCTGGTGGCCCAGCCCTTGGCACAGAGTTGGCCCTGGCTGACCGGGTGCCCCGGCTGCGGCTCAACGCCCACCACCTGGCCCGCCTCGACCCGCAGACCGATACCACAACCCACGCCACAGAACGTGCAAATACTCGGTACCACACGCATCAGCCCGCCTCCCTCGTCGTCTGCTCTCAGGTTAGTTCGCCGCGATGCCGGCTGTTTGATCAAAATCAAAATGTGCCCCATGCAGTAGCGCAAAAATATTTCTGTTCCCTTTGGATCAACAGCAATGGAGGAATTGGAAATGGTCAACATCGTTCGCAAAACCCCTGAACAGGAAGAGAAAGCCGGCAAGGGACTGAGCCGCATGGACCTGCGCCATCCGCTGGAAAATTTGCGCCGGCAAGTCGATCAGCTGTTCGAGGACTTCCACATCAGCGGCTTGCGCCTGCCGTTCCGGCGCAGCCCTTTCGATGCCGAGCCGGCCTGGCGGCGTGAGCTGTTGGGTCACAGCATGCCGGCCGTGGACATTGCCGAAAAGGACAAGTTCTTCGAGCTCACCGCCGAACTTCCCGGCCTGGACGAGACTAATATCGAGATCAAATTGTCCGATGGCAACATGCTGATTCGCGGCGAGAAAAGGGAGGAAATCGAGGAGAACAAGAAAGGCTACTACCTGTCCGAGCGCCACTATGGCGCCTTCGAGCGCATCTTCAACTTGCCCAAGGGCATCGATCCTGAGCGCATTGAGGCCAGTTTCAGCAAGGGTATTTTGACCGTGACATTGCCGAAGAAACCCGAGGCAATTAAACCGGAAAAAGTCATTCCGATAAAAACCAGCTGAGCCTTGCCCAAGCCTGCGCCCCCGGCCATCGCCCATGACCGGGGGCTTTTTTTTGGCTCTGTGCCCGTTAAGTATTGAACGCTGCAAAACCCGTGGGAGGGGCGCCCTGAGCGGTGCTTCAGGCCGGGGCGCAGGCAATCGCCGGTATTTGATCAAAATCAAAGTGGCCACATCACGGAGGTTCAAAATTGGTTTTGTCCACTTTCGGACCGACCTGGTGGGAGGGAACTTAAATGGCTAGCACCGAAAAAAAACTACCCGTAAGCGTAGAAAGTAGAACCAGTAAAAACCCAAGTGTGGCCGATCCATGGCGGCCGCTGGAGAACCTGCGCCGGCAAGTCGACCACCTGTTTGAAGACCTCAACTTTGGCGGGCGACGCCTGCCCTTTGTGCCCAGCGCGTTTGATGTCGAGCCGTTCTGGCAGCGTGAACTGGTTAGCACTGGCCTGCCTGCGGTGGATATCACCGAAAAGGAAAAATCCTTCGAGCTCACCGCTGAACTGCCCGGCATGGACGATAAGGACATCGAGATCAAACTCACCAACGGCAACATGCTGATTCGCGGTGAGAAGAAAGAAGAGCGCGAAGACAAGCAAAAAGACTACTACCTGAGCGAGCGCCGCTACGGCTCCTTCGAACGGATCTTTAACCTGCCCCGTGGGGTCGATGCGGATCATATCGAAGCCAAGTTCAGTAAAGGCGTGCTGACGGTGGTCATGCCGAAAAAGCCTGAGGCCATCAAACCGGAGAAAAACATTCGGATTAAAACCAGCTGAATCCGCCTGACCCTCAAGCCCTTGGCCAGCATCAAATGGCTCGGGGCTTTTTGTTTGGCTATGCCCCAGTTAAATATTGAAGACCGATTCCCTAGGGTGGACTTCAACCCACCGTCCCTTAACGTCGCAATGTTGGTGGGCTAAAGCCCACCCTACGCAAAGCCCATCATTTATTACTCAACATGACTGGGACGCAATTTTTTTGTTTGCCTGCAGCCTCGCTATACCGCTGTTATACCGCGTCAGTTGCCGCCGGTGGTTTGACCGCCAGAATATTGCAGGGCGCTTGGTACAGCACATACTCGGTAGTACTGCCGAGCAGTGTGCTCAGGCCATGGCGCTGGACCGTACCCATCACCAGCACGTCGGCCTGTATTTTCAGGGCAAACTCGGCAATGGTGTTAATGGCCGGCCCCATGACGAAATGCCGCCGCTCGGACGGCACACCGTAGCGATCGGCCAAGGTGTTAAAGGCCAGGTGCAAGGAGTTGCGTAACTCCCCGGCAAAGTCCGCCGACCAGGCTGCAGCCCCTGCGGCGCCGTCCCAAAAAATCGCCGGGGACAGGTCATAGGTGTTTAACAGGTGCAGCTCGGCGTCGCATTGCAAGGCCAGGGCAGTGGCGGCCTGAATGATCTGGTCGTTAAGCCCGGGGATCTGCGTTTCTGGGCTGGCCGAGTCGACTGCCGCCAGCACCTTGCGCGGCAAGGGATGCCCGGCGGCACTGAGCAGGTGTACCGGCACCGGGCACTCGCGCAGCAAGTGCCAGTCCAGCGGGGTGATAAATACCCGCTTGAGCGCCGATTCGCGCTGCGCATCCTTGAGTAACAGGTCCGGCTGCAACTGCGCCACATGCACTAGGACTTCTTCCAGCGGATGCTCATTCCAGACCACCTCGATGGTCACCTGAATGCCCTTGGCGGTTAGCTCCGCCGTCTCTGTTTGCAACCAGAGGCGGCGCTTCTCTAACTGCCCCTCGCGGGGCAGCTCCTGGAAGTTATCGTCAAACACCGCCAGGGGCTGTACAAACATGGCGATATGCAGCGCCGCCCCGCTCGCCTGTGCCAGTGCCACGGCGCGTTGCAGCGCCGCGTAGTGACGCATGTCCGGGTCGGCGATCAGCAACAGCCGTTGATATTGGCCCATGTCCATTCTCCCAAAATTGCAGTTTAGCCGCCGTGCGCAGTGCCGTGTGATCCGCGCCACCGCTGCCTGCGGGTCGAACGCTGAGCCGCGTATCCAGCCGCGCCGAACACACCTGAATACGCGGCGAGGTTGGTGTCAGCGCACCGCCTGGTAACCACCCGGCACGCCACCCTTGGCCAGCACAATCTGCCAGAGCTGTATGTCACGGGCGCGAAAGGCCCCGGCGCAGGTCAGCAGGTAGTAGTTCCACATCCGGTAAAAGCGCTGGTTGTAGGTGCTGGCCAGCTCATCCCAGTGGCGCTCGAAATTGGCCTGCCAGGCCATCAGGGTCCGGTCGTAGTCGGCGCCAAAGTTGTGCCAGTCCTCCATGACAAAATTGTTGCCGATCGCCTTGCCAATCTGGGCGATGGAGGGCAATCCACCATTCGGGAAAATATGCCGGTCGATCCACGCATCGCAGTGTTTGCGACAGTCGTTGGCACCGATGCTGTGCAACAAAAACAACCCGCTGTCGCGCAGGCACCGCTGCACCACGGCCATGTAGGTGGCGTAGTTCTTCCAGCCAACGTGTTCAAACATGCCCAGCGACACGATATGGTCGAAGGGCTCATTGAGGTCGCGGTAGTCCTGCAGACGAATCTCCACCGGCAAGCCCTGGCAACGCCGCCTGGCCAACTCGGCCTGCTCGCGGGAGATCGTGATGCCGACCACCTGCGCACCGTAACGCTGGGCGGCGAACTCGGCAAAACTGCCCCAGCCGCAGCCGATATCCAGCACCCGTTCACCGGGTTGCAGGCCGATCTTGCGGCAGACCAGATCCAGCTTGTGCTCTTGAGCCTGCGCAAGGTTGGCGGCACCCTGCCAGTAGCCACAGGTGTAGGTCATGTGTGAGTCGAGCATGCATTGGTACAACCGGTTGCCGCGGTCGTAATGCTGCCGGCCCACGATAAAAACCCGTGATTTGGACTGCAGATTGGCCAATAAACCGCGCAGTCCTTGCCAGGCTTCATACCAGCCAAAACCGACCCGGCTATCCAGATGGGCGTGTAAGGCCCGATAGGTAAATTCATCCAGCCGCTCGCAATCCCACCAGCCATCCATATAGGCCTCACCGAGCCCGAGCGTACCGAGGGTCAGCACCCGCGAATAAAAACGCTCGTCATGCACCTGCATATCCCACGGCTGATTGCCATTGAGGGTGATGTTGGCTTGCTGCAACAGCCGGCTGACCATTGCTCGCGCCCGCTGAGTGCCGATCTTGGTGGCTCGACTGGGGGGCTGAAACGGCAAACTGCGCGGGTCCATGACGGCTCCTCCCGGATCAATGTTGGCCAGAGCCGCCCCTGCATTAAATGCGCTGAAACCTCAAACGCTGACACTCCACTGCAGGTGGCTGCACGGCTGCGACATGCTGTTACTGACGACTAAAACCATGAGCTTTGAACTTCGCAAAGATCAACAGATGGCATTTTGATTCTTATCAAATAACCGCAAAATTTAACCCGATGTGCCCGTTAACTGTTGAGCGCCGCAACCCCCGTGGACGGGGCTTTAGCCGCGCGACCTGGCACCCTGTCAGCGAGCACGGTGGGGCACGCTGCGCGGCCAAAACCGCTCCCGCCAGGGTTCAACCAGCAACAGCGCAGAGCGGGTCAAGTTTGACGTTTAAAGGCCCGCATCCATGGCTCAGGCGATAAACATAATTACGTTTCGGACTAAAAAAAGACCACTCATCCGTTAGAAGATTAAGACCCGACACACGAGCGCCTCTTAGGCTGACAAGCGCTGACTTAAGATCTATACAACATTAGGGGCTGACTTTATTGACATCAGAATTAAGGATTTTTTGTCATGTCGTCATACAGTTACATAAACTCTTCGGCAGCGAAAAAAAACGCGCCAATATCTTGCCGCAACTGCCCGATCAAGCATTGCTGTTTGCCGCTTGGCTTGGATCAAATCGACATCGAGCAATTTGAAGGCATCATCAAACAGCGCAAACCCCTGCACAAAAGCGAGTACCTGTTTCGCCCCGGCGACCCCATGCAACAGGTGTACACGGTACGCAGCGGCGCATTGAAGCTCTATTGCCTGGACCTGGAGGGCAACGAGCGAATCAACGATTTCTACCTGCCCGGCGAACTGATCGGCTTGGATGCCATCGGCGCGGATTACTACCGCGGCTATGCAGTGGCGCTGGACACCACCACGGTCTGCACTATCCCGCTGCATCAGCTGGAGGAGCTGGCCGGGCGCTTCCCGCACATCCGCCAGCGCTTGCTGAACCTGTTGAGCCGGCAGATCCACTACAGCCACCAGAACCTCAGCCACTCCAGGGAAAACGCCGAACAACGCCTGACCGCATTTCTGCTCGACCTGTCGGCCCGTTACGGCAAATGCGGGCGCTCGGCGACACGTTTCAGCCTGCCGATGAGCCGTGGTGAAATCGCCAACTACCTGGGCCTGACCGGAGAAACCATCAGTCGCCTGTTGAGCCGTTATCGCCAACAGGGGCTAATTGAACTGCAAGGCCGGGAAATCCAGTTGCTGAATCTACCGGCGCAGACGCCGGTTTGGCTCGCCCCCCTGGCCGCGATGCATTGCGCCTGAGTGTCGGCTGACGCTCAGACGCGGCAATATCCCAACGCCCCCAACACTCGCAGCAGCGATAGCGCCGTGGACTTCTTTATGCGGAGGGAGCTTTCACCTCCGCCCCAAGCCGCCCCCGCTTCAACAGGGCCGAATTGACGATCACCGACAGCGACGACAGCGCCATCGCGGCGGCCGCCAGAATTGGATTGAGCAAGCCAAATGCCGCGATCGGGATGCCGACGCTGTTGTAGATAAAAGCCCAGAACAGGTTCTGCTTGATCTTGCGCATGGTCGCCCGCGATAGCTGGATGGAGGCCACCACATCGCGCACATCGTTCTTGATCAGGATGATGCTGCCGGTTTCCTTGGCCACATCTGAGCCGGAGCCGATGGCGATGCCGATGTCAGCGGCGGCCAGGGCCGGTGCATCATTGACCCCATCGCCGACCATGGCCACCACCTGCCCCTCGCTTTGCAACTGACGAATCACCGCGACCTTGTCGTCCGGCAACACCTCGGCAATCACCCGTGCGATGCCGACCAACCGCGCGACCGCCTCGGCGGTGCGCTGGTTGTCGCCGCTCAGCAGCACCACCCGAATGCCATTGGCCTTGAGCGCCGCGACGGCTTCGGCGGCTTCCGGCTTGACCGTATCGGCCACGGCGATTATCCCCAGCAAGAGGTTGTCGACACCGACCAGCATGGCGGTCTTGCCATCGGCCTCCAGAGCGCTGAGGGTCGCCTCGGCCGCCTCGATGCTAATGCCTTGGCGGGCAAACAGCCGCCGATTGCCCAGCCAGACTTTACGGTTGTCCACCGTGCCTTCGATGCCGTGACCGGCAATGCCCTGGATGCCGCTGGCGGGCGGCAGGTTGATCTCGCGCTGGCGGGCGGCGCGCACTATGGCGGCGCCCAGTGGGTGTTCGGAGCCAGACTCGACGGCGGCCGCCAGCCGCAAGACCTCAG
>C687J26845_10000161_pt1 | contig 44136 bp, 35 predicted proteins | sample RifCSPlowO2_12_FD_26845 | JGI IMG/M metagenome (IMG submission 26845)
GCTCCNGTTGCGCCTGTTTCGCCGATGGGGCCTTGGGCTCCGGTTGCGCCTGTTTCGCCGATGGGGCCTTGGGCTCCGGTTGCGCCTGTTTCGCCGATGGGACCTTGAGGGCCGGTAGCGCCTGTTTCGCCGATGGGGCCTTGGGCTCCGGTTGCGCCGGTCTCGCCGATGGGCCCTTGGGCTCCGGTAGCACCAGTTTCACCGATGGGGCCTTGGGCTCCAGTTGCGCCGGTCACGCCTATTGCTCCTTGCGGTCCTATTGCGCCTGTTTCACCTACGGGGCCTTGTGGACCTGTTGGTCCTGCCGCGCCGGTATCGCCTTTGTCACCCTTGATGCCGGGGCAGCCTGTGCCATAGCCATGCTCGCAGTTCCAGACCCGTTGCTCGAGAGCGGTGAGTCCACCCTTGAGGTTGAGCAGGGTGTGTTCGGGGTCGTGATCGGCCAGCGCTGGAGTGCTCAAGCCGAGCAACAGTGCCGATACCAGCGCGGCGGGGGCAAGTGCCGCCACGCTACGATGCAAGGTGGTCGAGCCTGGGGCTCGGCTTGGGGCTGCGGGCTGGCGTAGCGAGCCGGCTAAATACTGGGTTTCCATGATTTATGTCCTGCCTGGAAAGTAAGCGCCTCTGCCTTACCCGAGCCTGACCAATCCGCAATGGATCTCCCTGGGAGGGGCCTGTGGCCCCTGAAGTAGAACGCCTGTGCCGGCGGGTTCTACCTTTCGCGGTATCCTCTGATCTCGAGTTTTGTGGCTGAGATTAAGGCCGAAGAATTTACTGTCGGTGCAACTGCATCAGGGAGACGGCCAACCTTGCCTGATGGCAGTTTGATATCTATTTAGGACCAGTAACGGGCGCTGTAAAGGTGTTGCTTGGATGAAACAGTGGAATGCGTCAGCATTCCGATAAATGGCGAAAATTCGTCGATATTCTGGCGATCTTTGTTTGACGAATAGGGCTGGAAAGACCATGGATTGTCGCCCGCAGTGCGCCACCCAGATGCGCATACCCTCAGGGCGTGCAGGCCGGCGCTGGCTGGCGTGGCCGCTGTCATTGGCCGCTGGGTTGGTGCTGTTGTGGGCGGCGGATCGTCTGTTTCCCTTACCCCTGCCGCAGGATGACCAGGCCCGGGTGGTGCTGGCCGAAGACGGCACGCCGCTGTGGCGTTTTGCCGATGCCAATGGCGTGTGGCGCTACCCGATCACGCCCGACGAGGTGGCCCCCGAGTACCTGGAGGCCCTGCTGACGTACGAGGATCGCTGGTTTTATCAGCACCCCGGCATCAATCCATTGTCCCTGGGCCGCGCCGCTTGGCAAAACCTGGTGGGCGGGCGAGTGTTGTCCGGCGGCAGTACCTTGTCGATGCAGGTGGCGCGGCTGCTGGATCCGCACGCGCGGACCTTCGGCGGCAAGCTGCGTCAGCTGTGGCGCACCCTGCAGTTGGAGTGGCACCTGTCCAAGCGCGAAATTCTCAGCCTGTATCTGAACCGCGCACCTTTCGGCGGCACCTTGCAAGGTGTGGCCGCCGCCAGCTGGGCCTACCTGGGTAAACCGCCGAGCCAGCTCACCCGCGCCGAGGCGGCGCTGCTCGCGGTGTTGCCGCAGGCCCCCAGTCGCTTGCGCCCGGACCGGCATCCGCAGGCGGCGCAGGCGGCCCGCGACAAGGTGCTCAAACGCTTGGCGGCCTTTCAACGCTGGTCGCCGACGGCTATTCGCGAAGCCCTGGAAGAGCCGGTGCTGCTGGCGCCCCGCCAAGAGCCGAACCTTGCGCCGCTGCTGGCCCGTCGGCTGAATACGCCGGGCAGCCCGGCGCTGATCCGCAGCACCATCGACGCCGCCTTGCAGCGCCGCCTCGAAGACCTGTTGCTGGGCTGGCGCGCGCGGCTGCCGGAATACAGCTCGGCGGCAATCGTGGTGGTCGAGCACGACAGCATGGCGGTGCGCGCCTACCTGGGTTCGGTGGACATTAACGACCAGCGCCGCTTCGGCCACGTCGACATGGTCAGCGCCCAGCGTTCGCCCGGCTCAACCCTTAAACCCTTCCTGTATGGCATGGCGCTGGACGCCGGCCTGATCCACTCCGAATCCCTGCTGCAAGACGTGCCGCGCCGCTATGGCGACTATCGCCCGGGTAACTTCTCTGCCGGTTTCAGCGGCCCGGTGGCGGCCAGTGAGGCGCTGGCCACCTCGCTCAACTTGCCTGCCGTGCAGTTGCTGGAAGCCTACGGACCGAAGCGTTTTGCCGGCGAACTGCGCAGCGCCGGCGTGCCCTTGGCCTTGCCGGCGCTGGCCGAACCGAACCTGACGCTGATTCTCGGCGGTGCCGGCAGCAGGTTGGAGGAATTACTCGGCGGCTATCGGGCCCTGGCCCAGGGCGGCAAAACGGCGCGGCTGCGCTATCAGCCGAGTGATCCGTTAATCGAGCGGCGGCTGCTGTCGCCGGGCGCGGCCTGGATTGTCCGGCGCATCCTGAGCGGTCAGGCGCGGCCCGATCGTGACCCGCGCGCGCAATTACAACAACGGCCGAGCCTGGCCTGGAAGACCGGCACCAGTTACGGTTTTCGCGATGCCTGGGCGCTGGGGGTTGGCCCGCGCTATTTGATTGGTATCTGGATCGGTCGCCCGGATGGCACCCCGGTGCCCGGCCAGTTTGGCCTGGCCTCGGCCGCCCCGCTGCTGCTGCAAGTGCATGACCTGTTGGTGAATCGCGACAGCCAGCGCGGCATCGCCCAGCCGGTGGAATCGGTGCCGGCCAGCATCGGCGTGGCGGCCATCTGTTGGCCGTTGGGCCAGCCCCTGAATAAAGACGACCTCAACTGCCGTCGGCAACGTTTCGCCTGGACCCTGGATGGCACCACGCCGCCGACTTTGCAGGCCGCCGATCAGCCGCTGGGCTTGGGCTTGCAGCAGCGTATCTGGTTGAATCCCCAGGGGCTGCAAGTGGATGCCAGTTGCGCCGAGGCCAAGGCCGCCGAACTGCTGCTCTGGCCGGCGCCGTTGGAACCCTGGTTGCCGCGCCGCGAACGGCGCAGCGCCCGCTTGCCGGCCAGCGATCCCCGCTGTCCACCCAGGCAAGCCGCCCAAGCCGCGCCGTTATCCATAGTCGGGGTGCGCGAAGGCGACAACCTGCGCCGCCCCGCCGGCAGCGTTGAGCCGCTGCTACTGAAACTCACCGCCTTGGGCGGCAGCGGTCGGCGCTGGTGGTTCCTCGACGGCGCGCCACTTATCGACACCGCCAGCGACGCCAGCTTCAATCAAGCCTTTAGTCGCCTGGGCCGCTATCAACTCAGCGTTCTCGACGAAAGCGGCCAGACCGCGCGAGTGGAGTTTGCTGTGGTGGAGTGAGGGGCCGCTCAGGAGATGCGCGGTAAACGTCACCCTTGCAGTGGCGCTTGCCGCGTGGAGGTTCGGTCTGCTGGATCAGAGGCCGTTTGGCAGGAACTTGCTGGCACCACTGACATCGTCAATTTTCTTAATGCGAAAAGCTTTTTGGCAGGCTTCTTCGCGGCTGTTTGGGTCTTCGCAGTAGGTTTTGATGAAGTCGGCAAACTCCATATCTTTGCCCTCGACGGTCAGAACTCGTTTGAAGTAATCCGCTTCGATGCCCTGAGCTTTGCGTTGCTCGGTCATTGCTTGATCAACGACCAGGCGGCCGTGCAAGTCGACCTTGGGGAACGGTACTTTTTGCTCTTCGCAACCGACCAGCAGGGTGCCAGCCACCAGTAACGCTATATAACGCAGCATATTGTTCTCACAAAAAAAAGCTCGGACAGCCGTGACGCTGGCAATCAGGTTCACGGCTGTCCGAGCGGTTGATTTAGTTAGTTTCGATTAGCTTTTTGGAACGATTTATTTCGGCAGTGCCAGTGTCTTCCATGAGCGCCTTGGCGCCTGTGGTGACATTGCGTGAGGCGTCTGCGTCCGATTGGATTACGTCGGTTTGGGCCGCTTTTTCACGCAGTTCAGCATCAATGTAGTCATTGCTGCGGGCCGCTTTGGCTTTCATCTCTTGCAGCTTCAGCTTGCGTTCTTCCCGGGCGAATTCGCGTTCAAACTCGCGATCTTCGTCTTCCATTTTCTCTTCGCGAGTAGTCACACGCTTGTTTTCTGCGTCGCGGATTTTGCTCGCTTCCAGTGCTTGCTGGCGTGCCGATTGAGCCGCCGCTTGCCGTGAACGTAGAGCCGCCTCTTCGCGCGCCTCTTGGCGTACCTGTGCCGCCTCGGCTTTACGGGCAATCTCGGCGCTAGCAGCCGCTTCTTTCTGGGCTTGCTGCACTTCGATTTGTTGCAACTGATCAAAAGGCGATTGAGCAAAAACCGGTGCAGCAGTTAAGGCCAACAGCGAGGTTAAAATAATCCGTTTCATATCGACTCTCAGCCTTTGCTCACGGGTTCCGGGCAGCTCGCATTCGGTTGAATACGGGTTTCGTTGCTCATGGTTTTAACCATCAGGGAAATTTCGCCGAGCTTAAACTCGCAAGCCTTGCCGACTTGGGCGGAGGTGTAGATTTTGCCGTTTTCCGAGTAGGCGATCAGCACGCCGGGAACCAGGCTGGTGTCATTGACCATCGAGCCGGCCAGTGCCCCTGCGGCGCCACCACCGACGGCGCCAACGACGGCGGTATCCTTGTTGTGAGTATTGCCCAGCACGCCACCACCTACAGCGCCCAGCAGGCCGCCGATGACCATGGCGGCCTTCTTGTTACGCTCGTTGGTGACTTTGATCTTGGTCGGAGAAACCGTAATGATTTTTACGGTTTTGGCTTCTTGCTGAGTATTTACCTGGCTGGCGTCGAAGACGTTGGCCTCGTATTCCTCACCCGTGGATTGGCAGCCAGCAACCAGTGCTGCGAGTGAAAGCACTGCGAGATTGCGTTTAAAAGTCATCTTAATTTCCCTAGTCCTTGATGGTTACAGCAAAAACAGTGCATCCCTGTGTCCCTTCGGTTTCATGTAGATATCCTATGAAGGCGAAAGGACATCATCTAGCTACCGTGCGCGCAGTCTAACGAACTGATTTCAACCCCGTAAACCCCGGGAGCCAGTATTGCGTGCCAGTCAATGGCTAAAGCTGCCGGGTAAATTGACCCTGTGGCCAACTGTTTTTTACCCCGCGGCGCGAAGCCCGGCAGATCAACTCGGGCCTGTGTGTGGTGCAAAAAACTTGCGGATGCAGGCGCACGGATATCGCGGTGCGGTTGGGGCATGGATTGTGCCGGTCGCCAGGTGTTGCGGTTAGGGACAAGATGTTTAGCGCAATTAGGGGCTTCAGCTATCGTTGATAAGGTGGTTTCTGATCTGCGAGTCAGTTATTTTGCTGGGCGACTCAAGATTTCTCCTCGCCCCGCCGATAGCCCGGTACGGGACAGGTGCGGCGTGCATTGCGACCCAACAATAAATATAAGAGGCCTTTCATGAACTTCTGGCAGCGCAGCATTCAGTGGCAGTTGATTATCAGCATGGGCGCGGCGATTTTGGTCAGCGTGCTGGTGGTGATTGGCATCTACTCACGGGTGGCTAATCAGCAGGCGGAGCAGTACCTGCTGGGTGAGGCGTTGCCGGCGCGGGTTGAGGCGGTGCGCAATGATCTTGAGCGAGTGCTGACCGAGCCGCTGACGGCGGCCAGTGCACTGGCCGGTAATAGCTTGGTGGTGGATTGGCTGGCCGGTGGCGAAGACCCGGCGCAGCAGCCAGGCTTTGTGCGTTATCTCAGTGGGGTGCAGGCGCAGAACAAGGCGCTGACCACTTTTATCGTGCCGCTGGAATCGGGGCATTATTTTACCGCCAAAGGGCTGGATCGCACCCTGGCGCGCGGCCCGGAGAATGCCTGGTTTTATAATTTTGTCGACGGCGGCAAGCAGCGCTCGCTGGATATCGATATCGATGCGACCACCGGTGTGCCGACGCTGTTTATCAATCAGCGCATCGAGTCGGCGGGCAAGATTCTGGGCGTTGGCGGCATCGGCTTGGGCATCAGCGCGATGTCCGACTTGATCCGCGACAGCCGCTTCGGCAAGGCCGGCATGGTCTATCTGGTCAGCGCCGATGGGCAGGTGAAGATTCATCCCCAGGCGCAGTTCAGCAATAAGAGTGATCTGACCCAGTTGCTCGGCCGCGAGGCGGCTCAGCAATTGATCAGTAACGACGGCAAGGTGCTGCATTTCGAACGCCAGGGCGAAGCCTATTTGGCCATGGCTATGCCGTTGAAAACCCTCGGCTGGCTGTTGGTGGCCGAGGTTCCCGAGGCGGAAATTTATGCCGAGGCTCGTCAGGCCTTATTGACCACCGCGTTGATCAGCCTGGCGGTGGCGCTGTGCTGCTTGGGCTTGGTGGTGATGCTGGCGCGCGGCCTGGTACGGCCGCTGCGGCGGGTGACTGCGGCGCTGGTGGAAATCGGCGGTGGCGGTGGCGATCTGACTCGCCGGCTGGACGAGTCGCGGGCCGATGAGCTGGGTGATTTGGCCCGTGGCTTTAACCGCTTTCTGGAAAGCCTGCGCGGCATGATCGGTGGGGTATTGACCACCAGTGAACAGCTGCGCAACTCGGTCACCCAGGTGGCCGAAGTGGTGGAAAATACCGCCGGCCGCGCCGGTCAGCAGCAGGAAATGACCGACATGGTGGCCACCGCCGTGCACGAGATGGGCCTTACCGTGCAGGAGATCGCGCGTAATGCCAACGACGCCGCCGGGGCCTCACAGCGGGCGCTGGATGAGGCCCATCAGGCGCGTACCGTGGTCAGCCAGTCGATCGAGAACGTCGAGCGGATGTCCGGCGACATCGGCCATGCCGCCGGCGCGGTCAGCGAGCTGGCCGAGCAGGTGGCCTCGATCGATCAGGTGCTGGCGGTGATCCGCGGCATTTCCGAGCAGACCAATTTGCTCGCCCTGAACGCCGCTATTGAAGCCGCACGGGCCGGTGAATTGGGCCGTGGTTTTGCTGTGGTGGCCGACGAGGTGCGTACCTTGGCCAGTCGCACCCAGTCCTCGACCGGCGAAATCCAACAGATGATTTTGCGCCTCAAGCAGGGCGCCGGCACCGCCGTGACCTCGATGCAGGCCAGCCAGTCGGCGACCAGCGCCGGGGTTGAGTCGAGCCAGCGCACGGGCGGCTCGCTGGGGGCCATCACCGATCAGGTCGAGCGCATCAGCGACATGAACCATCAGATCGCCACTGCCACCGAGGAGCAGTCTTCGGTGACTGAAGAGATTAATCGCAATGTCCAGGGGATTGCCGACTTGGCCCACGCCACCGCCGATGAAGTGCATCGCGGCCGGCAAGACTGCCAGACCCTGCGTCATTTGGCCGAAGACTTAGCCCGGCAGATGGGCAGCTTTCGGCTGTGACCACGACCCGGCCAAGGCCGGGAGTCTACGCGTGCTGCGCGGCTTAATGCGGGGTAAGCCCTGAATCAGCGAGCCGTTTGGCAACGCTGGTCGCGGCTAAAGCCCCTACAAAGAGCTACAGCTTTGGCGCAACACGTAACTGGGACAGAGCCTACTCAAGCGTGAGCAAGCGGGTCGCGACATCGGCGGCATGGCGTTCGATCATCAGGGGCGTCAGGTTGTTTGTGTAGTCGAGCAGGCGGCCATAGATAAACTGCCAGCGGACCTGGATTTGCTTGAGTTTGGCTTGATCGTCGGCGTCGGTCAGCAAGCTCTGCAGTGCAAGCAGGTCGGTGTTGACGCTCTTGGCCAGCAGGTCGATATCCTGGGCGATATACAGCTGTTGTTGCTCGGCGGGGGTTTCGATGTCGCCGATATAGGCGCGGGCCACGTAGCGGGTCGCCAATGATTGGACTTCACCGGGCAGTTTGAGCAACAGCTTATCGGCGGCATTCAGGTTGCTGCCGTGGGTTTGCTCAAGGGCGCTGCCGACATCTTGCAGGGCCATCCACAGCGCATATTGCGCCTTGCTGTATTCGAAATTGGCTTCCCAGGGTAAGTCCGCCTCGCTCGGCGCGTAGGCCAGAGTCTGCCGCACCCGGCTGTCGAAATTGGCCAGCAACGGCTGAGTCGCCGTCATGGCTTGTTGCGCCAGCGGCGACAAGGGCAGCTGCTGCAGATCACTCAGGTGCTGATTGAGCGCCTTGAGATCGCTATCCACCTGGCTGGCCTGCTCTTGAGTGCGGCCTTCGCCGCGATGCATAAACAGGTCGGTGCCGGCGCGGAACAGGGCCACCTCGCTCTGTTGCAAATGTTGCAGGGAGATATCGATGGCCGCCGGGCTTTGGCTGCTGAATAGGCCAAGCGCTAGCGCTGCCAGTGTCGCCCTGATCTTGCTCTGCATAGCGATGCTCTGTTCACGAAGGGAAGGTTCTGAGTGTAATTGGTCTAGTCCAATGCTGGCCAGCAACCAAAGATGGGCTTGTGGCAGAGCCGACTCCCTTTGCGCGTGGTTTTAAACCCAGGTCATCGCCGACCTTAGCCGTAGTTAGTGTGCAGGCATTGGCGCTCAAGACTCGGCCCTGGCCAGCGGCCGGTATGGCTCGCGGAGTTTAGCGCGCCGACTTGAGTCGAAAACGGCCGGTCATGCTGAGCAGTTGCACGACGATTTGCGCCAGTGAATGGCTGCTTTGGTCGATGTGACTGACCGCTTGCTGGGTGGTCACGGCAACGTCATGGATGGCCACTAGGTTGCGGTTAATCTCGTGGGCGACGGCGGTTTGTTGCTCGGTGGCGCTGGCGATTTGGGTGTTCATGGCCATGATGGTGTCCACCGCGTGGCGGATGTTGTGCAGCGCCTGATCCGCCTGGTTGGCCTCGGTGACTGTTTGCCGGGCCTTGCTTTGACCGTTGTGCATGGCTTGCACGGCATCATGGGCGCCGCGTTGCAGACGCAGGATCATGTTGTCGATTTCGGCGGTCGACTCCTGGGTGCGTTTGGCCAGGTTGCGCACCTCGTCGGCCACCACCGCAAAACCACGGCCCTGGTCGCCGGCCCGCGCGGCTTCGATGGCAGCGTTGAGGGCCAGTAGGTTGGTTTGTTCGGCAATGCTGCGGATCACTTCAAGCACGCTGCCAATGGAGTTGCTGGCGCTTTCGACCTCGTTGATCAGGGCGGCGGTGTGCTCCAGCTCGCTGGACAAGGCCGAGACCGCCTGCAGGGTGTGGTTGACGATTTGCTCGCCGCTCTCGGCCTCGTGATCGGCGCTTTGCGCCGCTTGGGCGGCGTTGGCGGCATTACGGGCAACCTCCTGAATGGTTTCGGCCATCTCTGTGGTGGCCGTGGCGACCTGGTCGGTTTCGTGTTGTTGGCGCTCGACATCCTGGCGGGTTTGTATGGTTACCGCGCTCAGTTCCTCACTCTGGCTGGCGATCTGTGCGGTCAGTCCTTGCAGTGCCTCGATCACCTCGCTGAAGCGTTGCAGCATGCTGTTGTAGGCGGCGGCCACGCCGCTGATTTCATTGCGCCCGAGGATATCGACTTGAGCGCTGAGGTCGGCGTCTTGATCGGCGCGGCGTAGGGCTTTAAGCAGGATGTCCATCGGCCGACTGATGCTGCCCGCCACCCACCAGCCGCCGAGCAGGCTGGCAGCGGCAAACAACAGCACAACGCTGAGCATCAGGTTGCGCACCGTGTGATACACCGCCGTGGTCTCATCGCGAACAATTTTGCTTTCGTCTAACTGCAGCTGAATCAGCTCGCCAATGCTGGTGCTGATCGGGTCGATGCTCTTATACAACGGGCCGTTGAAGGCGTTCAATTGGCCCTTGAGATCGCTGCCGGCGCCCTGCAGAAAACTGCTCAGGCGCTGCAGATCTTGGTTGGCGGGGATGAAGTTGAGTCGCGCCTGTTCGGCCAGTTGGCTTTCGCGCTCGGTCAGCTGGGTGGCCATATAGGCTTGCCAGTTCTTCTCGATTTGCGCCTGGGCGGTATTGATGTTTTGCAGCGCCTGATCGCGGGTGAAAATGCCGTTATCGGCTTTATTCACCGCATCGATGATATTCACCGCGTAGTAGTCGCTGATCATCTTGAGCTGCTGCAAGGGCAGCACACGGTCGTTATACAAACTGCCGACACCGGCATCGATGCGGCTAAAGCCGCTGATGGCCAGCAGCAACACCCCGAGCAGGGCGAGCAGCGGAATGACGATCAAAATAAATAGCCGATGAACCACTTTCAGATTGTGCATGATCGTTACTCCCAGCAGCCGCGCAAAGACTTAAGCCTCATAAACAGTGTGGGCTGAGTGAGCTTTGAGCTAAGACTGTTTAGCTATGAGGGATGGCTGCTGAATGGCGATAGCGACTGCCTGTATAAGCGCCTTATCTCGCCAGGGTGGTTTTTACTCAGGCGATTGCGGGCGCACAACGCCTGGGCCGCTTGCCGCCCAGTTAGATCGGTCGGCAAGCGCTCAGCCGTCGTCAGGCTTAGCGACCGTACACTGGCGTTAGCGTGGCACTGGCTAGGCGGCTGTTGTTGATCAAGTAACCGAGCAGCGCCGCGCTGGCGCCGGGCGGAGCCTCAAGAGTTGGTACTTTCAGCGCATGTAGGGTGAAGATGTAACGGTGCGGCGGGTTACCAGCGGGAGGGCAGGCGCCGCCGAAGCTTTGGCTGCCATAGTCGTTACGACCTTGCTGGCTACCGGCCGGTAGGTTTTTGGCTGTGGCGCCGCGCGGCAGTTGGTTGCTACTGGCGGGGATGTCGAACACTGTCCAATGCCACCAGCCACTGCCGGTCGGGGCATCGGGATCGTAAACCGTGAGGGCGAAACTCTGGGTGCCGGCCGGTGCGTCTTGCCAGTGCAGCTCCGGGGATTGATTGCCGCCGCTGCAGCCAAAACCCGAGTACACCTGTGCGGCGTTCAGCGGGGAGCCATCGCGGATATCCGGGCTGCTCAGTTCAAGCGCCTGGGCGCCAGTGGCGAGTGCGCCGAGCGCGAGGCCGGCGACTAAAAACTGCGATAGACGAGGTGGCGACATGCCGATGCTCCAGAGTGGGCGGTCGGACCAGTCTAAACCGAGCGGGCCGCGCGTTCACTCGACGTGTCGTTCAAGCGCGCCGGCACCGCATGCACGCCACGAAACCCGCCTTACAACTCCGCATCCAGAGCGCTCACCCGTTTGCGCTCCAGCTCATTGAAACTGGCGGCTTGCAGGTTGTTGATGGCGCTTTGCTGGTCGGTGGCGCTCAGCCCCGATTGGCGCAGGCTGTTGCGTGCCTGGGCATAGGCCTGCAGGCGGGCCTGCCAGTCGCGGCGTTGGGCGTCGAGCTTTTGCAGCTCACTGGCGGCTTGCGGATCGAGGGTGTTGGCGCGTACTTGGTAAATCTCATCTTCGCTGGCACCGGCCTGGCGCATGGCTTCGGTGGTCTCGTACAGCTCGCCATCACGGCTGACCTGTTGGCGCACGGCGCGTTGCTCAGGCGGCAACTGGGCTTCCAATAGGGCCAGTTGCGCGCGGTGTTCCTCGGGGCTCAAGGCGCGCTCATTAAGGCTCAGCTGAGCGAGCATAAACTGGTCTTGGCTGACATCGCTGCTGAAGAACGCCTGGTTTTCCTCCGCGCTGAAGTACTGCCCGCGCAGTTGCGCCATGGCTTGCAGGTGCTGGCCAAACGCGGCGGCGGTCGGCGCAGAATTGCCTTTGGGCAGGTCGAGCATGGCCAGCCGGTAGTCGAGGTAGCGCTTGAGCAGGTCACGGGCTTGTGCCAACGCTTGGCCTTGCACCTGGCTGGCCAGGTCGTTGTGAATGCGCAGCAATATTTTCGCCACCGGCTCTTCGTCGATGGCATTGAAGTAGAAATCGAATAATTGCAGTAATTGCGGGTCCAGCAGCAGTTTGCCGTTGCCGTCGACCTGCAAACGAATGCCATGGCTGGCGCCTTGCAATGACGGCGGCAGCGCCCCGGGGGTGGTCAGTTGGGCGGCCGGTTGCTGGCTGAGTTGGCGATTGATACTGCGCACCTGTTCGGCCTTCTCGGCGGTTGCCGTCAGGCTTGCTGGCGGGTTAATACCCCCAGGGGTAAAAAAACCTATGCCGACGGCAAGCAGGGCCAGGCAGCAGGTGGTTGCGGCCAGTCGGGGAAAACTGATGGGCATTTATCTTCTCCAGCCAAGACAGTGCGACCAGGATGGGGCGCTAGTGCGGTTTTCCCCATCCTGGATTGTCAGATGTTTTACAGACTGAGGTTCTTCAGGCGGTTGGCGTGGTTCTGGAACAGGGTCTTGGGGTTGGTTTCAAACCACGAGACCAGGCCGAAAATCTGATTGTTGATGTCGATGTGGTTCATCCGGTAATTGTCCTTGAGCACCTTGCCGAAGTGGCTGGAGCAGCGTCCGGTGACGCCGTCATTGGCCTCGCTGAAGGCCAGGCTGGTGATGCCGAACAGCGGGTCGGAGAGATCCAGTAGGTTGGTCATCGGCGCGGTGCCGCTCCAGGAGTACAGGCGGATGCTGTTGCCGGCGATGCTGGCTGTTTCTGGGCCGGCGCCACAGGCGGTGGTGGGGATGCCAATCGGGTAGCGCAGGTTATTGGCGGCCGCTCCAGTTTTGTTGAACTCGGCGAGCATGGCGCGAATGTCCGAGGGGCTCTTTTTATTGTTCGACAGCAGGTTGACCAGGTTGCCAACGGTATTGGCAAACACATCAAAGGCCACCCCTTGCAGGGTGCCTGCAGGCGCTATGCCGGTGACCAAGTCAGCCACCGGTGAGCCCTTATGCGGCGTGTGCATGGTGGTGACGGAGGCGACCAGGTCGGGGCGCACATTCATCACATAGCGCGCGGTCACGCCGCCCTGGCTGTGACCCATCAGGTTGAACTTAGTGATCTTGCCGCCGGAGCTGGCGCGGATGTTATCCAGCTGGGCGATCAAGGCCTCGCCGCGTTTGGCCGAGCTGTCGAAGGCGTTGATCTTCGGCACAAAAACTGTGGCGCCTTGGCTTTGCAAGGCTGCCGGAATTTTGTACCAGTAATCGATACCGGCGATGCTGTCGAAGGCAAAAATGCCCGGCACCAGCACGATCGGATTTTTGGTCTGCGACTGGGTATTGCTGAACAGGCTAGAGAACAGTCCGGCTTGGCTGGCTTGGCTAAGCCCCAGCCCAAGGGTCAGGAGCGAAACGGCAAAAAGCTTTTTCATCTTGGCATCCTTATCATTATTTTTATTGTTAAGGCCTCGTACTGCCGACGCGGGCTGTGGCGATAAAAGCACGGCGCTTGTTGGCTGGCTTGTATGAACCGATGATTTCGCCCGTTGTTATGCGCGAGGGCACACAACGCGTTTAGTCGGGCAGATATGCCGGGTCAGGAAGAAGGGAGCGCTGCCGCGTGCGGGGCCTTTCTTCCTGGCCGGTCGGTGTTACAGACTGAGGCTTTTCAGGCGGCTGGCGTGGCTTTGAAACAGGGTTTTCGGGTTGGTTTCAAACAATGAAACGGCACCGAAGATCTGATTGGTGGTGTCCAGGTGGTTCATCCGGTAGTCGTCTTTGAGCACCTTGCCGAAGTGGCTGGAGCACTTACCGGTGACCCCGTCATTGGCTTCGCTGAAGGCAAAACGGGAGATGCCGAACAGCGCGTCGGAGATGTCCAGCACATTGGTCAGCGGCGAGGTGCCGTTCCAGGAGTACAGACGAATGTTGTTGCCGGCGATGTTGGCCGTTTCAGCGCCCGCACCGCAGGCCGTGGTGGGGATACCAATGGGGTAGCGTTGGTTGTTGGCCGCGGCACCGGTTTTGTTGAACTCGGCGAGCATGGCGCGCACATCCGCCGGACTCTTTTTGTTGTTCGACAGCAGATTGACCAAGTCACCAACGGCATTGGCAAACACGTCAAAGGCGACCCCTTGTAGGCTGTCGGGCGGCGCTACACCGGTGACCAGGTCGGCCAGCGGCGAGCCTTTGTGCGGGCTGTGCATGGTGGTGACGGAGGCGACCAGATCCGGTCGGGTATTCATCACATAGCGCACGGTGATGCCGCCCTGGCTGTGGCCCATCAGGTTGAACTTAGTGATCTTGCCGCCGGAAGTGGCGCGGATGTTATCCAGCTGAGCGATCAGCGCTTCGCCGCGTTTGGCCGAGCTGTCGAAGGCGTTGATTTTCGGCACATAGACGGTGGCGCCTTGGCTTTGCAGTGCGGCGGGGATTTTGTACCAGTAGTCGATGGTGGCAATGCTGTCGAAGGCAAAAATGCCCGGCACCAGCACTATCGGGTTTTTGGTTTGGGCCTCGGTGGTGGCGGCCTGGCTGGCTGGGTTAAAACCCAAACCGAGCCCGAGGGTGAGCAGCGAAACAGCAAAAAGCTTTTTCATGTTGGCATTCCTATCATTATTTTTATTGTTTAGGCCTCGTACTGCCGACGCGAGGTGACCGTTATCAGAGCACGTCGGTAGCGGGCTGACTTGTAAGAACCGATGAACCTGTAGCGGCTGTGCACTGGCTAAGCAAAGCTGGCGGCTGGTGCTTTACTGCAGTGCTTGATGCGCCCACGATGGGCGCAAGACAACAATAAGGTCGACAGCCCCGGGCTGATCGCCCCTGCAGGATTTGCCCCCATGCCGCTGGTCAATCAATCGTCGTTGCTCTATCTGTGGGATCTGCGCACCCTCTTTCTCGGGCCTCTGGCCGAGTTGCTAGAACTCTCGCAGGCGGCCGCCACCTTGGTGCTTGGCCTCGATCATGAGTTCGTACTGGAGTCGGCCGGGGAGCTGGTTCACTGTCGCAGTGCCTTACTGCCGGCCGGCAGTCGAGTGCGTTTACAGCCAGGGCAAAACCGTCTGGTGGTCTGGTACCTGGATCCTTTTGGCGCGGACTTTGGCAGCTTGCGTGGGCGCATGGCCCGGCAAGAGGCGGGGCTGTTCGTGGAGCTTGAGCAGGAGACTGGCTGGATAGCACGGCACCTGGATTTGCTGCAGGAGGCCGCCACCCCAGAGCAGGCTTACGCCTTGATTGAGCAGTTACTTGGGACAAGCAGCGCGGATGCGTCAGTGCTGAAAATTGATCCGCGGATTCTTCGGGTGGTGGAGCTGATCAAGCGCGATGTCTCGAATAATCTTTCCGCACGCTACCTGGCCGCCCAGGTCGACTTGTCCGAGCCGCGCTTGTCGCAGTTATTCAAAGACACCTTGGGTGTGCCGATTCGCCGCTACCGGCAATGGCACCGGCTGTTCGTCACCGCCGTCGGGGTGACCCGCGGATTGTCGCTGACCACTGCGGCGTTGGAGGCCGGCTTTACCGATTCGGCGCATTTCAGCCGCACCTTTCGCAGCATTCTGGGCATGACTCCCTCGGCGATGTTGTCGCCGCGCGGCAAAATTCGCATGTATGCCGGTTAAGTGGGGCGGTTCTGGAAGCCCGTTGAGCTGACAGCGTTGATTGGCTTTGCAAGGCCGGCACCAACCACTGCTCGCCGGGCTTGGGTGCGCGAAATTGCGCCGCCGGCACTTGTCGCGCAAGCAGGGCCTGAGTCAGCTCTTGGGTTGGGGCGAACTGCTCTTCGTCACTCAGGTTAAAGGTGCCGAAGTGAATCGCCATGCTGCACTGCGAGGCCAGCTGCTGGTGCGCCTGCACGGCGTCATCCGGGTTCATATGGTTGTCGCGCATAAACCAGCGCGGCGCATAGGCGCCAATCGGCAGGGCGGCAAAGCGCAGGGGGCCAAAGCGCTGCTGAATCAGGCCAAATTCGGGGCCCAAGCCACTGTCGCCGGGGAACAATACTGGGCCTTCGGCGGATTCCAGCACAAAGCCCAGCCACAGGCTGCGGTTGGTGTCGTGACGGGCGCGGGCCGACCAGTGCTGCGCCGGCACCGCGTGCAGAGTGAGGGCGTCGTTCAGCGGCAAACTCTGCCACCAATCCAGTTCGGTGATGCGGTTATGCCCGCACTCCCTGATCAGCCCGGCATTGCCCAAACCGGTGACCACCTGGGCCTGGGGGAAGCGCTCGGCCAGTTGCCGCAAACTGTAAAGGTCGAGGTGGTCGTAGTGGTTGTGGCTGACCAGAATCAGGTCGATGGGCGGCAGTTGGTCGAGGCTCAAGCCCGGCGGATGGTGGCGGCGCGGGCCGATAAATTCGAACGGGCTGGCGCGCTGCGACCACAGCGGGTCGGTGAGGATATTCAGGCCGTGTTGCTGGATCAGCAGGGTGGCGTGATTGATATAGGTGATCCGCAGCTCATCGCCCAGCACTCGCCGCGGCACCTCGGGCGCGACGGCTGGTCCGGCTTGGGCGACCCACTGCTGCTGGGGCGGGCGATTGAGCTGCCACTTGAGCACGCTGCCCAGGCTCTTGTGCGCTTTGGGATGAATGTTGTGAAAGCGCTGACCGTCAAAGTTGGCGCTGACCGGGCCGCGATAGGGGCGGCCATGGCGGCCGAGTAAATTGAGCAGGGCGATCAACCAGGTGGGGCGTAGCACTCGCGACATTGCCGTTGCACTCTTGCGGTGTGGATGCCGCTCAACCTAGCATGCCGCTCCTGCCGCCTGCCTAGCCCAAGTCGTTGCCTCTTATGTCGCGTCCACCTCGCTCCAATTCACCTCGTCCAGCCTCCAGTCCGCGCGCAATTGCCAACGCGCCGCGGCGGGTGGCCAAACAGCCGCCAACCGAGCCACGGCTGATCCTGTTTAACAAACCCTTCGATGTGCTGACCCAGTTTAGCGACGAAGGCGGCCGCGCCACCCTCAAAGACTACCTGCAGATCCCCGGCGTGTACCCGGCCGGGCGCCTGGATCGCGACAGCGAAGGCTTGTTGCTGCTGACCAACGACGGCGGCCTGCAGGCACGGATTGCCGATCCCAAGCACAAGCTGGCCAAGACCTATTGGGTGCAGGTCGATGGCCTGCCGAGCGAGGAGCAGTTGCAGTTGCTGCGTGATGGTGTGCAACTGAATGACGGCCCGACCCTGCCCGCGCAGGCGCGGCTGCTGGAGGAGCCCGAGTTGTGGCCACGCACGCCGCCGGTGCGCTTTCGCAAAAACTTGCCGACCAGCTGGCTGGAGTTGGTGATTCGCGAGGGACGTAATCGCCAGGTGCGGCGGATGACCGCGGCGGTGGGTTTACCAACCTTGCGCCTGGTGCGGGTGCGCATCGGCCCCTGGAGCCTGGACGGGCTGGCGCCCGGCGAGTGGCGCGAGGTGCCGGCGCAGCTGTGACGACCTGCTAGACCCCTTCGAGGCCGGCGATTACCACGGTCTTGATGATAAAACCGAGCACGCCCAGGCCCAGGGCCAAAAACAGAATCATGGTGCCGAAGCGCCCGGCCTTGGATTTTTTCGCCAGATCCCAGACGATAAAGGCCATAAACAAGATCAGGCCGCTGACCAGGATGTACATCATCCAGTCTTCGAATACTTGCGGGTCCATCGACTGCTCCACTGCGCTTAATGGCTGCCGGGGTCGGCAAGCTAAGGGCGGCGATTATACGTGGGCCGGGTTGGTGTGTCAGACCGCTTGGTAGGCCGTTCAGCAGGTCGTTGAGAAGCGTAGCGAGCGAAGGCTAGGCAAGGCGAAATCAGCCGAGGAAGCGCAGTTTACTTGAGGTAAATGAGCATTCCGAGGCTGATTTCAACGCCGCATAGCCGAGCGCAGTAGCTTTTCAGCGGCCTGTTAGCTGCGCAGATGGTTAAGCGGCAACTCGGTGCTGCTCAGCACCTGATTGAGCACAAAGCTGGAACGCACGCTGGTGACGCCTTCGATGCGGGTCAGTTGGCCGAGTAGGAATTTCTGGTAGTGATCCATGTCGGCCACCACCACTTTCAGCTGATAGTCGGCGTCCATGCCCGTCACCAGGCTGCACTCGAGCACTTCCGGGCACTGGCGGATGGCCGTCTCGAAACCCTCGAAACGCTCCGGGGTATGGCGGTCCATGCCGACCATCACATAGGCGGTGAGGCTCAGGCCGAGCTTTTTGCGATCCAGCAAGGCCACCTGGCGCAGGATAAAACCGTCGTCTTCCAATTGCTTGACCCGTCGGGAGCAGGGCGAGGGCGACAGGCCGATGCGCTCGGCGAGGTCTTGATTGGAGATGCGCGCGTCACGCTGCAGTTCGCTGAGGATATTCAGGTCGTAGCGGTCGAGTCTATTCATCTTGGCGGTAATCTTGTGATTGGATTGCGCTAAATAATGCCTTGCTGGTTGATCGTTGCGCAAGTAATAGCTAAATGCGCAATTTTCGCAATCTTTGGTCGCGCCAACAGGTTTAAGCTTTATCTCAGTTTCAAGGCCCGGAATTCAGGCCGTGTGAAAACGTAGCGAGCGAAGGTTAGGCAAGGCAAAAACAGGCGAGGACGCGGAGTTTACGGGTTGTAAATGAGCAGTCCGAGCCTGTTTTTAACGCAGCCTAATCGAGCGCAGTAGTTTCACACGGTCTGTACGTCCAAGCGCCGCGCCCAATCAGGCTGCAGCGCCGCCACTGGTCTTACCCGATCAGCCTGGCAACCGGGTCCGCAGGCCCAATCAGGCCAGCGATAACAGCGGCGATACCATTGCCGAAAATGGACGAAGCAGATGCCAAAAGGGCGATCAATGGATCGCCCTTTTGGCATTTTGCGCTGGTTGTTTGGTGAGCGATCAGAGCAGCGAGCTGAGGCGCAGTAACCACCAGGCCAGAATCAGCACCTGCACCAGGTAGCTGGCAAAACGCAGCCAGACAAACAGTGCCGAGGTGCTCAGCATGTGCACACAAGACTGCAGCAGGCGTGCGCCGAGCAGGCAGTAAGCCAGCGGGTCGGTGATCGTCGTTTGTCCGGCAAGCATGGCATAGAGCAGCACGGCCGCTTGGGCGGGAAGGTTTTCCAGGCAGTTGGCATAGGCGCGGGTCAGGCGCTGGCCGAAGCCGGGTACATCGCTGCCATCGGCGGCGAAGGCGTTTACCGCTTTGCGCCCGCTCAGTACTTGCAGGCCGCGCATGCTGGCCAGCAGAACTACCAGCAGCAGACTCCAGCCGACCAGGCTGAGCAGAACGGCGGCGCTGGGGGAGAGTGACATGAGCATCGATGAATCCTCAGTGGGCGGTCGAAAAACAGCAGTCGCAGCAGTCTAAATTTATTGCAGTCATTGCTCTAGCAGGCCGTTGAAAAACTACCTGCGTTGCCGATACGGCGTTAAAAACAGGCTCAAAATGCTCATTTACAGCACGTAAACTCCGCTTTTTCGCCTGTTTTTGCCTTGTCTCGGCTGCCTCGCCTACATTTTTCAATGGCCTGCTAGTGTTGCGCTGCAGACCTTTGGTCGGGCGTGTTTTCGTGCGGCACCACGCCCTGCGGGTCGGGATGCACCAGCACCTCGGCCTGCGGAAACTCGGCATGAATAGCGGCTTCGACCTCATCACAGAGCCGGTGCACCCGGGACAGCTCCATCGCGTCGGGCAGTTCAACGTGCAGTTGCACAAACCAACGGGTCCCCGACATGCGTGTGCGCAAGTCATGGGCGCCCAGTATCCCAGGCACCGCGCAGGCGAGCAGGTGCATGCGCTCGGTGATCTCCACCGACAGCTCGGTGTCCATCAGTACGGCGATGGCCTCACGGGCAATGGTCCAGGAGCTCCAGAGGATGTAAAAAGCGATGCCGATGCCGAACAGCGGGTCGAGCTGATGCCAGCCGAAACCGGCCAGCACCAGGGCCAGCAAGATACTGCTGTTGAGCAGCAAGTCGGAGCGATAGTGCAGTGAGTCGGCGCGAATGGCGGTCGATCCGGTGACCTTGACCACATGCTGCTGAAACACCAGCAGCGCCACCGTCAGCACCAGCGATAGCAGGATCACGGCAATACCCAAACCCTGAGCGCCCAGAGGCTCTGGGTGCAGCAGACGGTTGACCCCTTGTACGCCGACCAGGATGGCGCTGACCCCGATAAACAGCGATTGGCCAAGGCCGGCCAGCGCCTCGGCTTTGCCGTGACCGTACCTATGGTCGTCATCGGCCGGGCGCAGGGCGTAGTGCACGGCCAGCAGGTTCAGCAGCGAGGCAGCGCTGTCCAGCAGTGAGTCGGTCAGGCCCGCCAACAGGCTGACCGAGCCGCTCAACCACCAGGCAATCGCCTTGGCCAGCGCCAGGCCGAGGGCGATAGTGAGTGCGGCGGCACTGGCTAAACGCATCAGGCGGGCGTGTTGCGAACTTACGCTCATAAATTGTCCTGGTTAAAACGCTGTCACGCAGCTGGAGCGCGGGTTCGGAAACGTAGCGAGCGAAGGTTAGGCAAGGCAAAAACAGGCGAAAAAGCGCAGTTTACGGGTTGTAAATGAGCATTTTGAGCCTGTTTTTAACGCCGCATAACCGAGCGCAGTAGTTTTCGCGCAGTCTGTCAGGCGGCATTCGGCGCCAGGCCAAACACGGCCAACTGCTGCAGATTGCCGGGTTGCTGGATCAATTTTGGGTTATCCAGCGGCAGGTTCAGGCCGGTTTCGTGCTGGATAATCGCCTTGAGTTTGGCGTTATCGACTTTGCCATCACTGCCAATCGCATCCTGCAGCCGTTGCGGCGCGATGGAGTACTTAGCATCGGGCAGGTAGATAGCTCCGGTGGCAAAGTCGATGCCAAAGGCGATCAGCCCCGGCAGCACATAAAAAAGTATGCCAATGGCATCCAGGCCGGCGACCACGGGATCGACCTTGCCTTCGATCTGGCCGCGCCGATCGGGGAAAAACAAGCTGCCGCAGGCGCTCAGCTGAGTGAACAAACTGATCGCCACGACGGCCCCAATAACTCGAAATTGTGAGCGCATAAGCACCTCCAAAAATGACGGTTGCCACTATAGCAAGCCCGCCCTTACAGGTCGCGCCAGCCTTGCTCTGCCGCAGGGTTATAATCGCCGCCTTGCCGCTGGCCCTGTGAAGTACCGATGACGCCCTTACCTATAGATGCCGTACTGCCCGCCCTGCGCGCCGCCTTGCTGGACCGTCACGAGGCGGTGCTGGAAGCGCCGCCGGGCGCCGGTAAAACCACCCGCGTGCCGCTGGCCTTGCTGAATGAGCCGTGGCTGGCGGGGCGGCGTATCCTGATGCTCGAACCGCGGCGTTTGGCCGCGCGGGCGGCGGCCGAGCGGCTGGCCAGCGAGCTGGGCGAGGCGGTGGGTGAAACCGTCGGTTATCGGATTCGCCTGGAGTCCAAAGTCGGCCCGCGCACCCGCATCGAGGTGGTCACCGAAGGCATCCTCGCCCGCCGCCTGCAAGACGATCCGGCGCTGGAAGGCGTCGGTCTGTTGATTTTTGACGAGTTCCACGAGCGCAGCCTGGATGCCGACCTGGCCTTGGCGCTGTGCCTGAATGGCCGCGAGTTGTTTGCCGACGACAGCGCCGCCAGCACACCGCTGAAAATCCTGTTGATGTCGGCCACCCTCGAAGGCGAGCGCTTGTCGGCCTTGTTGGGCAATGCACCAGTGGTCAGCAGCGCCGGCCGCATGTTCCCGGTCGAGATGCATTGGGGCCGGCCCCTGCAGCCGGGTGACTATATCGAGCCGCGCGCCGTGACCACGGTGTTGCAGGCCTTGGCGGATGAGCCGGGCAGCGTGCTGGTGTTTCTGCCCGGGCAGGCGGAAATCCGTCGGGTGCATGAGCAGTTGCAAGAGGCGCTCAGCGGGCGGGCGGATATTTTGCTCTGTCCGCTGCATGGCGAGCTGGATCTGGCCGCCCAGCGTGCCGCCATCGAGCCGGCACCGGCGGGACGGCGCAAGGTGGTGCTGGCCACCAATATCGCCGAAACCAGCCTGACCATCGACGGCGTGCGGGTGGTGGTGGATGCCGGTTTGGAGCGGGTGCCGCGTTTCGATCCAGCCAGCGGCATGACTCGCCTGGACACCCAGCGGATTTCCCGCGCCTCGGCCACCCAGCGCGCCGGGCGGGCCGGTCGCCTAGAAGCTGGAGTCTGTTACCGGCTCTGGTCCGAGGCCCAGCATCAGCAGGCGGCGGCCTACAGCACGGCGGAAATCCTCCAGGCCGATCTGGCCGGCCTGGCCTTGCAGCTGGCCCGTTGGGGCGTGACGCCTGGCGACTTGGCCTGGCTGGATGCACCGCCGACCGCGGCCTTTGCTCAGGCCCGCGACTTGCTCGGGCGCCTCGGTGCGCTGAACCCTGCGGGCGGCTTGACGGCCCATGGTCAGGCCATGAGCGAACTGCCGGCGCACCCACGGATCGCCCATTTATTGCTGCGTGGCCACGCCTTGGGGCTGGGTGCGCTGGCCTGCGATTTGGCCGCACTGTTGGGCGAGCGGGATATTTTGCGCGGTGGCGGCGCCGATTTGCACCGCCGCATCGGTTTGCTCAGCGGCAGTGAAACCAGCAGTCGGGGCAGTCAGGGCTGTGTGCAGCGGGCGCGGCAATTGGCCCGGCAGTTTCGTGGCTATTTAAGCGGGCGTGCCGCCGGCCGTGAGGCGGTGGCCGAGCCGAGTCATGAGCGCTGGCTGGGTTGCTTGCTGGCCTTTGCCTACCCCGATCGCATCGCCCGGCAACGCCGCAGCGGCGGCGCCGAATATCGCCTGGCCAATGGCCGGGCGGCGTTGTTCAGCGAGACCGATGGGCTGATGAAGCACGAATGGCTGGTGATTGCCGATCTGGGCAGCCGTCAGGGCCAGCGAGAAGAGCGCATCTATCTGGCTGCCGACCTCGACCCCGAGTTGTTTACCGGGCCCCTGGCCGAGCAGGTCAGCAGCAACGAGGTGCTCGATTGGGACGAGCGCGAAGGCGTGCTGCGCGCCGAGCGGCAACGCAAAGTCGGCGAGCTGCTGCTCGACAGCCAGCCACTCAACAACTTGGATGAGGGCGCACGGGGCCGCGCCTTGCTCGCCTTGGTGCGGCGCAAGGGCCTGGAGTTGCTGGCCTGGACCCCGGAATTGCGCCAGTGGCAGGCGCGCTTGGCTTTGCTGCGTCGGCTGGAACTGGAGTCCGCCGAACTTAGCCAATGGCCGGATGTCAGCGATGCGGCGCTGCTGGCCAGCCTGGAAGATTGGCTGCTGCCTTATCTGGCCAAGGTCAGCCGGCTCAGCCATTTCAGCAACCTGGATTTACCCGGCATGCTCGCCAGTCTGCTGCCCTGGCCGCTGCCGCAACGCCTCGATGAGCTGGCGCCGAAGAGCCTGGAGGTGCCCTCGGGTTCGCGCATCGGCATCGACTACCACGAGCAGCCGCCGGTGCTGGCGGTGCGCCTGCAAGAGCTGTTCGGCTTGGCCAGCACGCCGCGGATCGCCGGCGGCCGCCAGGTGCTCAAGCTGCACCTGCTGTCGCCGGGCCGCCGCCCGGTGCAGGTGACCCAGGACTTGGCGAGTTTTTGGGCCAACACCTACGCCGAGGTAAAAAAAGACCTCAAGGGCCGCTACCCCAAGCATTACTGGCCGGATGATCCGCTGATCGCCGAACCCACCGCCCGGGCCAAACCGCGGCGCTAACTCGGCGGTAACAGGCAGTGTGAAAACGTAGCGAGCGAAGGTTAGGCAAGGCAAAAACAGGCGAAAAAGCGCAGTTTACGAGCTGTAAATGAGCATTTTGAGCCTGTTTTTAACGCGGCATAACCGAGCGCAGTAGTTTTCACGCAGCCTGGGCCAGACGCATGTCGCGTTTGCGCCAGTCGCTGTCGGCCACGGCCTGGGCGACTCGGCTATGCTGATCCAACAGTGAACGCTGGCCTGATCCGCGCCTGGGAGTTGATTATGACTGAGCCGCTAATCGCGCAAAAAAGCCCCTATGCCGTCGAGTTGGTGGCCGGTAAGGATTACTTTTGGTGTCGCTGCGGGCGCAGCGCCACCCAGCCGTTTTGCGACGGTACCCATAAGGGCAGCGGCATCAGCCCGCTGCGTTTTACCGCCACGAAAACTGAAACTGTCTGGCTGTGCGGCTGTAAGCACACGCAGTCGCCGCCGCGTTGCGATGGCAGCCATAAGTGTTTGTAAGGTCAATAAAGGGGGCAAGCATGCAGCGCAAGGTTTTCACCAGTAAGGTTTATGAGCACAAGGTGGTGTTGGTGACCGGTGGTTGCTCGGGCATCGGTCGGGCGTTGGTGCTGCGTTTTGCTCAGGCCGGGGCGCGCTTGGTCATTTTCGATTTGCAGCAGACCGAGCTGGATAGCCTGCTGCAACTGGTGCGCGATCAGCACAACGTCGAAGCCCTCGGGCTGTGCTGCGATGTGGCCGATCCGCTGGCGGTGCAGCAGGCCGTCGCCCAGGTGCTGGAGCAGTTTGGCGGCATCGATGTGCTGGTCAATAACGCCGGCATCAGCCATCGCAGCAGCTTTGCCGAGACCGAGCTGGGGGTGTTTGAGCGGGTCATGGCGGTCAATTACTTTGGCGCGCTGCACTGCACCAAGGCCGCGCTGGAGAGCCTGATCACCCGCCGCGGGCAGATCATAGTGCTGAGTTCCTTGTCGGTGTACGCGCCGCTGCTGTACCGCAGCGCCTACAACGCCAGCAAACATGCGCTGCATGGTTTGTTTGAAACCCTGCGTTACGAGCTCAATGGTTCGGGGGTCAATGTGATGCTGGTGTGCCCGGGCTTTACCGCCACCGACCTGCGTAAAAATGCCTTGGTGGGTAGCGTTACCTTGGCGAATCAACCGCCCTTGGCAATGCGTAAGTTGGCCTCGGCGCGGGATGTGGCCGAGTCGATTTACCGTGGCGCCATCAAGCGTAAATCCTTACTGGTGCTGGATAATGTCGACTGGCGTGCCCGCCTGCTGGCGCGTTACTTCCCGCGTTTGTTTGAGCGGGTATTGCTGCCACGCATGTCACGCCTCAAGGCGCGCCGGCCTTAGTCGAACAGTCCCTTGTCACGCGGCGGTGGGCTAAAGCCCACCCTACAAAGTCGGTCTGCAACAACTAATTGACGGCCTGTTAGCTGCGCAGACGTCTGCCGGCTAGTCGTCTGCGCTCGCCGGTAGGCTGCTGAGCTGCATGTAAAAGCGAAACAGCAGCACGGTGGCGCTCAGTTGCGCAAAGCCATTGGCGCTATCGAGCAGCACCGCCAGCCATTCATTGGGCTGTTCGCCCAGCTGCTGATAGGTCCACCAGTCCAGCAGCCACAACGGCAGCAGCACCACCAGCAGGCAAGCCGCAATCGGCCAGAAGTAACCCTGAGTCAGGCGCATGCTTTCTCGTATGGCCGCCAGTGGCGACAGGCCACGCAGCACCAGCAAGTACTCGGCGAAGGCCAGCTTGACCATCACCCACAGCGCCGGCAGTACCAGCAGCGAAGCGCCGAGCACGATCAGCAAGGTGCTCAGCACCGCCAGCAGGGCAAAACTTGGCCACAGGCGCAGGGCCGCAGCCAGCAGATCGCGCACCTTGGGCTGCAGGCCACGGCTGCGGGCATCGATAAACAAGATCAAGGCGGCGCTGTACAGCGGGTAAAACAGCAAACCGGCGAGCAGGCTGTAACCCATGCCCTCCGCGCTGCCGAGCCAGGCGTTGATGGCGTGTTGGGCAAGGTTTTCCAGCACCACCCAAGGCAGGCACAGCAGGGCGATGGTCGGCAGATTGCGGCTAAAGAAAAACCAGGTGTCGCGAAGCAAGTTGAGCGGGTTCATCAAGGGCGCATCGGCAGTGGAGGGGCGGCTACTTTAGCCTTTGCTGGGCGCGGACCCAAGCCTTGGCCCCACAGGCATGCTGGCTGTGCTAAAGCACTGCCGTTTTTTTCGCGATGCGCTTAGCATTGCTCGCCCCCATGGGAGCCATCTACCGGTATAGGAGTTAGCCCTTGAGTATCCATATTCGTGCCGCTACACCCGCCGACGCCGGGCAAATTTTGGCCTTTATCACCGAACTGGCCATTTACGAGAAAGCCGAGCAGCAGGTCAGCGCCAATGTGGCCGATATCGAGCAGAGTTTGTTTGCCGCCGATTCACCCGCGCGCGGGCTGATCTGCAGCCTGGACGGTCAGCCGATTGGCTTTGCGGTGTATTTTTTTAACTACTCGACCTGGCTCGGGCGCAAGGGGCTGTACCTGGAAGATTTATATATCTCCCCGCAGCAACGTGGCGCCGGGGCTGGCAAACAAATGCTGCGGCATTTAGCCAAAATCGCCTGCGACAGTGGCTGTGGTCGGTTCGAATGGAGCGTGCTGGACTGGAATGAACCGGCGATCAAGTTCTATCAGTCCCTCGGAGCTGCGCCCCAGGATGAATGGATTCGCTACCGCATGGACGGCGCGACCTTGCAGACGTTTGCCCATGACGACCGCTGAGACCGGCAATTCAGTCGCTTGAGCGGCATCAATCGGGCTGATGCCTGCGGGTGCCGGTCGATGTGCGCGTGCGCCCGGTCGCGGCTTCGCACATACTTCAGCTCCGCATTTGCCCCCAGGAGTTGCTGGTGAAAAAAATCGCCGTGTTCGCCGATGTCCAGAACCTCTATTACACGGTGCGCCAAGCTCATGGCTGCCATTTCAACTATGCGGCGCTGTGGGCTGAGATCAGCCAACGTGGGCAGATTGTCACGGCCTACGCCTATGCCATCGACCGCGGCGATGCCAAGCAGCAGCAGTTCCAGCAGATCCTGCGTAACTTAGGCTTCGTGGTGAAGCTCAAGCCCTATATCCAGCGCAGCGATGGCTCGGCCAAGGGCGACTGGGATGTGGGCATCTGCATCGATATTCTCGAGGTGGCGCCGCAGGTCGATGAGGTGGTGCTGGCCTCGGGCGATGGCGATTTCGATCTGCTATTGGATAAAATCCGCAGCCGCGACGGCGTCGAAGCCACCGCCTATGGCGTGCCGGGGCTGACCGCGCAATCGCTGATCCGCGCCGCCAGCCGCTATGTGCCGATTGAAGGCGGGTTGCTGCTTAAGTCGTAGGGCGGTCAACGCGAAGCTTGGCCGCCAGTTTTACCCGCCATTTGCCCCAAGCACCTCTGTACCGGGCATTTATTGACTGGGATAACCGCGGTGGCCAACGCTTCGCGGTTGTCCACCCTACCCATTCCCTCAGCTACTGGATTTATCGTGGAACGCATTGCAGTCATCGACTTTGAAACCACCGGCATGTCGCCCGGACAAAATTGCCGCGCCACTGAAATTGCCGTGGCCATAGTGGAAGACGGGCGCATCGTGGCGCGCTATCAAAGCCTGATGAACAGCGGCGCCTATGTGCCGCCTTTTATCGAGAGCCTGACCGGCATCAGCAACGCCATGCTGCGCACTGCGCCGCCGGCCGCGCAGGTGATGGCCGAGGTGGCGGAGTTTGTCGGCAGCACGCCCCTGGTGGCGCACAACGCCTCCTTCGACCAGAAATTCTGGGACGCCGAACTGGCGCTGATTAAACGTCAACGGGTGCAGAACTTTGCCTGCTCGATGCTGCTGGCGCGGCGCTTATTACCCCAGGCGCCCAATCACAAGCTCGGCACCCTGAACAGCTGGGCCCAATTACCCAATACCGGCAAGGCCCACCGGGCCATGGCCGATACGGAAATGGCCGCCAACCTGATGCTGTTTATGGCCGAGCTGCTGCGTCAGCGGCACGGCATACCGACGATTTCCCATCAGCTGTTGTGCAGCTTGCAGAAGGTGCCAGCGGCGAAAATAGCTGAGGCGCTGAGCCGGGCGCGCGGCAGCCGTTAGGCCGCCCAGCCGCAGACAATCGCTTGCCGCAGGGGCGGACAGGGTAAACTGCCGGCATTCCCGTAAATGCCCTGGTTATTCCCATGACTTTCGCCGCCCTTGGCCTGATTGAACCCCTGCAGCGCACCCTCGACGAGCTCGACTACAAAATTCCGACGCCGGTGCAGGCCGCGGCCATTCCAGCTGTGTTGGCCGGCCGTGACCTGATGGCCGCCGCGCAAACCGGCACTGGCAAAACCGCCGGCTTTGCTTTGCCGCTGTTGCAACGGCTGATGCTGGAAGGCCCGGTAGTGGCCAGTAACTCGGTGCGCGCCCTGGTGCTGGTGCCGACCCGCGAGCTGGCCGAGCAGGTGCATGAGAGCTTTCGCACCTACGGCCAGCACCTGCCGTTGAGTACCTTTGCCGCCTACGGCGGGGTTAGTATCAACCCGCAGATGATGAAGCTGCGCAAAGGTGTCGATGTACTGGTGGCCACCCCCGGCCGCTTGCTGGATCTGTTCCGCCAGAAAGCCCTGAAGTTTTCTCAGCTGCAAACCCTGGTGCTGGATGAGGCCGACCGTATGCTCGACCTGGGCTTTGCCGACGAGCTGCGTTCGATTTACGCCGCCTTGCCGAAAAAACGTCAGACCCTGCTGTTTTCGGCGACCTTCTCCGATGCCATCCGGGTGTTGGCCGAGCAGATGCTGGATAACCCGCTGACCATCGAAGTCAGCCCGCGCAACGTCACCGCCAGCAACGTCAAGCAGTGCGTGATCACCGTGGACAAGAAACGCAAAACCGAGCTGTTTTGCCATCTGTTGAAAAAACACAGCTGGAGCCATGCGCTGGTATTCGTGAAAACCCGCAAGGGCGTCGATGAGTTGACCGAGTTGCTGCAAAAACAAGGCCTCAATGTCGACGGCATTCACGGCGACAAGCCGCAAGCCACCCGCCAGCGCGCGCTGGATCGCTTCAAAGCCCGGGAAGTACAGATTCTGTTTGCCACCGACGTGGCCGCCCGCGGCTTGGATATTGATGACCTGCCCTTGGTGGTCAACTTCGACCTGCCGATTGTGGCCGAAGATTACGTCCATCGCATCGGCCGCACCGGCCGCGCCGGCAACAGTGGTCAGGCGATCTCGCTGGTCTGCGCCGATGAGGTCAATCTGCTGGCGGCCATCGAGGTGCTCAGCGGGCAGAGCTTGAAGCGGGTCGAAGAAGCCGACTTTATCCCCGAACATCGGGTGCCGCTGATCGATGCAACTGGGCAAGTGCTGAAGAAATCCAAGAAGCCGAAAAAGCCGAAAGTGGTCGGCGGTGGCGGCAAGAAAAACCTCGGCAAATGGCTGGAAAGCAACGAACCAGCTGAGCCGCAAGTGAAGATAGTGCGCAAGATCCCCGTGTTTAACACCGGACCGAAAAAGAAGAAGTAGGGTGGGTTACGGCGTGCGCGATGTGCTGATTGGTCGCGATCTACGCACGCCTAACCCACCATTGTCGGCCTCGGCTCTGAAAGCGTCGGGACTACGCCCTTACGGCTGACGGGTATCGCTGCGCTCCACCCATCCTAGGTTTTACGACGCTGCGCTCAGCGCATCCAACTGCTGCTTGTGCATGGCGGCTTGGGTGGCGTCGTAGATCACCACACAAATATGCTCGATCGAACCGGTGGCGCCCGCCAACGGCAGCAGCGTGACGTTCTGGTACATGTAGTCGGCCAGCCCGGTGATCGGCTGGTAGTTCTTGAAGTGCACCAGATACGGATGCTGCTCCCACAGGCTGAAGGCGCGGGTGCCCAGTTGCAGCACGGTGTCGACTTTGCGCCGAAACCAGGGCTCATCGATCTCGCTAAACAGGCTAAACAGCGATTGGCCGTAAACCTGATCCGGGCCCATGCCTGAGTGGTTTTCCATGAAGCTGTTCCACACTTCGATCTGATATTGGCGGTCGAGCACTATCACGCCAACATCGATGCACTGGACTATATCCAGCAGCCAGTGGACTTCGTTGATGTCGATTTGGGCGGCCATGGCGTTGTCTCGCGGCTAGTTGAGCAGGTAATTGATCTTGTGGCTCAGGCGCTGGATCGAATCTTCGGTAAACAACAGCAGCAGGTCAAAGTGCACGTTGTGACCTTCCAGGCTGTAGCTGATTTCCACCGCCAGGGTTTTGCGCCAGCGTCTTTGGTTGACGTGAATCAGGCTGTCGATCGAGCTATGCAAGCCCAGCAGTTGCGGATGGCCCTGGGAGAAGCGCACATCAATTTGCTCGGAGATGCCGCTCAGGCAGGCGCCGATCAGAATGCTGGCCAGATCGAGCAGCATCTCCGCGGTTTCCACGTCGTTGCCGGGCTGCCAGTTAAACAGTTTAGCGATGTCGGAAATTTCCGAGTCGTGAAACAGCAGCAGCGCCTCGCCGGCAATCCCGTCGCCAATAAAGCCCTGGCACAAGGCGCTGCACCGCTCGCCGCGCTGGGCATCGGCGAGGGTCATGTGCAGCTCGCTGACTTCAAAGATATTCACCGCCGGCACCGGCAGCTCGACAAACACCCCCAGCACCTTGGCCAGCAAGGCGGCGGCGCGGCCCATGGCGACGTTGCTGATCTCGCGCAGAGCGTCGCGGAAATTGATTTTTAACTCGAAGGCCGGGCGTGACGGCACCGGCTCGGGGCTGGCGACGGCGCTATCGGCTGGGTTGAGCAGGCCAAGGCGTTCGAGGGTCTGGCGCAGCTCCTCGGGTTCCGCCGGTTTCTTGATAAAGGCCAGGGCGCCCAGCTCGGTCACCCGGCGGATGGCTTCTTCCTGCACATCGCCGGACACCACTATGACTTTTGGCGTGAGGCCTTCGCTGCGCAGCGCCGCGAGCACTTCAAAGCCATCCATGACCGGCATGGTCAGGTCGAGCAGCACCACGCTCGCCAGGCCTTGGCGAATCATCTGCAGGCCTTCCTCACCGTGACAAGCCTGGCTGATGCTCACCGGCCACTCGGGCGGCAGCGCGCGAATCAGCTGCTTGCGCGCCATCATGGAGTCATCGCAAACCAGTAGGCCAATTGCCATTGTGCTTATACCGCCATCAATAAGGTGCCGCCTTGCTTGCCGGCTTTGCTGCAAGCATAGCCGGCAACGTTGGGCCGCGCGATCAGGGCCGGTTTGCGCTTGGCCGGCTAGAGTGGACGCTGCAGATAACGGTGGGCGGCGATGCCTGGCAGGTGCGAGGCGTTTTCCCGCTGCAAGGCAAACCCCAGCCGCTCATACAGGGCTTGGGCGCGCGGATTGCTGGCAGCCACATCCAGGGCGCAACGGCTGAACCCGGCGACGCGGCCCTGTTGCAGGAGAAAGTCGATCAATTGGCTGCCGATGCCCTGGCCGGTGCTCGCGCTGCTGACGCCCAGGTGCGCCAGGTAGAAGGTGCGCTTGGGTGGCGGGGCGATGATGCGTTCCAGTTGCACGCCGCGCCAGAGCACTTTCCAGCACTGCAACGGGCCATAGAAACGGATGATCTGGCTGGCGGCCAGCAGCAGGTTGGCGAGGTTGCCTTCGCCACTTTGGGCGGTGCCGCTGGCCAGCACCTGGCCGTCCTGTGTGCCGACCCAATGTTGGCGGTAACCAAACTGACCGCGACCGCGAACAAACACCCAGCGCAAAAAGTCTTGGGCATTGCCCTTGGTTGTGCAGGCAAAGGCGTAGTCAAAGGCCGCCGGGCCTGAGCTGTAAATCAGTGGCACGGCGGCGGCAACGTCATCCGGCAGGGCGCGGCGAAAGGTCAGAGGCATGGCGGGTCTCGGGCTGATTGAGGATAATTCAATCTAGCACGATCGTTCCATATTTTCCGCTATGGATGCGTGTCGGTCAGTCCGCCGCGTGGTGTTGCAGCCAGGCCAGCATGCCCAAACCCGCCGCGCGGCCGGAGGCGAAGCAGGCGGTGAGCAGATAGCCGCCGGTGGGCGCTTCCCAGTCGAGCATCTCGCCGGCGCAGAACACCCCGGGCAATTGGTGCAGCATCAACTCGGCGGTGAGCGCCTCGAAGGGTACGCCGCCGGCAGTGCTGATCGCTTCGTCCAGCGGGCGGGTTTTTACCAGGGTTAGCGGCAGGGCCTTGATCGCGCCGGCCAGCAATGCCGGCTCGGCAAAGCTGGCGGCGTCGCTCAGCTCGCGCAGCAAACCGGCGCGTACGCCGTCCAGCCCCAGTTGGCTGCGCAAGTGATTACTGAACGATTTGCTGCCGCGTGGTTTGCGCAGCAAGGCTTCGATTTGCGCCGCGCTTTTGTGCGGCAGCAGGTCGAGATAAATAGTCGCCGAGCCGTGGCTGTTGATTTGCTCCCTGATCTGCGCCGACAGCGCATAGATCAAGCTGCCCTCGACTCCCGTGGCGGTGACCACAAATTCGCCGAGACGTGGCGCTTGCTGATCGATGCTGACTGCGGTGGATTTGACCGGCGCGCCGGCGAACTTATCGGCAAATAACCGGCTCCAGCCGGCCACCTCGAAGCCGCAATTGCTCGGCTGCAATGCCGCCAGCGGCACGCCACGCTCAGCCAGCAGCGGCATCCAGGCGCCGTCCGAACCCAGCCGCGCCCAGCTGCCGCCGCCAAGCGCCAGCAGCACGGCGTCGGCATGCACCGCGCGTTCGCCAGCGGCGCCGGCGATGCGCAGGCTGCCATCAGGGTTCCAGCCCAGCCAGCGACTGCGGGTGTGCAGGTTGACGCCGTGCTCGCGCAGGCGCTTGAGCCAGGCGCGCAGCAAGGGCGCGGCTTTCATGTCGGTGGGGAACACCCGCCCGGAGCTGCCGACAAAAGTGTCGATGCCCAGGCCGTGAATCCACTCGCGCAGCTGCGTGGCGCCGAAGTCCTGCAGCAGCTTTTCCAGCTCGGGCCGGCGCTGGCCATAACGGCCGAGAAAGGCTTCGCTCGGCTCGGCATGGGTGATATTCATCCCGCCGACCCCGGCCAGCAGAAACTTGCGCCCGACCGAGGGCATGGCATCAAACAACTCGACCTTGACCCCGGCCAGCGCCAATACCTCGGCCGCCATCAAACCGGCTGGGCCGCCGCCAATAATGGCGACGTGCGGAGTGGGGCGCTGGGCTGAATCGGTCATGGGCATCGGCTGTTGATCTCGGGGGGGCGGGCATTCTACCCGAGAGCCTGCGGCCTTGGCCGCTTCTACGAAACCAGCAGCGGGCGCTGCGGCTGGCTGTCGATAATGGCGCGGTTGCGGCCGGCATCTTTGGCTTGATAAAGGCACAGGTCGGCGCGTTGCAGCAGGGCTTCCCAGTGCTCGCCGCGTTGCAAGATGGCGCCGCCGCTGGACATGGTCACTGGCCCGGCGGGGCTTCTTAGCTGCTCGGCGACCTGGGCTTGCAGGTGCTCGGCGGCGCTGCGCAAACTGGCCAGGTCGGTGTTGGGCAGCAGCAATAAAAACTCTTCGCCGCCGAAACGAAACAGACGGTCCTCTTTGCGCGAGTGGCTTTTGACCAGCTCGACAAAGTCCATCAGCACCTGGTCGCCGGCCAAGTGGCCGTGCTGGTCGTTGATCTGTTTGAAGTGGTCGAGGTCCATCACCAGCACGGCATAGTTATCGCCGTGGCGGCGTTGCACTGAGGCGGCCGCTTTGAGTTCTTCATTCATTGCGCGGCGGTTGCGGGCGCCCGTCAACGGGTCGAGCACCGACAATAGTTGCAGCTGGTCGCGCTGGTTATGGGTGCGATAGGCGAAGACGAAGCTCATAAAACTGGCCATCAGGCAGGTGACCAGAAATGACACCATCTGATAGTGGCTCTCGAACACCGTGCCGGGCACGCTCAGGGCGTAGCCGACCAAAGTGCTTAGCACCAGCAGCATGGCCAGTAGCGCCTTGCCCGGCGAGACCATAAAGAAGTTGAACAGAATCAGCGGGTAGATCCAGAACAGTCCGTTGATCCCCAGCTTGATGGCGATCAGGGTCGAGGCCGCCGAGAAAATCACCGACACCGCGATACCAGGTTTGACCGTGTCGCCGCTGCGCCAGGCATAAAACACTGCGGCAATGGTCGAGCAGACGATGATGACATCGGCGGCCCCCACCACATAATTGCCTTCCAGGAGCCGGTAGACCGCATAGGGTGAAATGCCGAAGACGCCCAGCGCGCCCATCAGGGTCAGGATGGACAACTGGAAGTCGGTGCGCAGACGCCTAAGCAGACGCGAGTTTTGCATGGTGATTGGCGCTTCTTGTAATAGTTATGGGCTAAGCATGCAGAGCATGACCCCGCACTGGCAAGCATAAAGCTTGAGTAAGTTGTCAGCTAATCCGCCGGTGGCGTGGCGCAGTGAGACTTTGCCAATATTTTTGCCACAGTGGCTGCGTTTATAATGACCGGCTGGCACCCGTGGCGCGGGCTTAACAGGCTCTTCTGAGATGTTATTCTGCGGTGCGCGCGGGCTGCGCGGCCAAGTGCTGGTTCGTTGCCCGGCCATTTCCCCATCATTATTTGAGTTCGTTATGAAAAAATCAGTAAGGATTGCTGTTGGCTTAGCTGTGGTTGCCGGCGTGGCCAGTACCGCAGGCGCTTGGTACACCGGTCAGCAACTGGAGCCGGCCTTGGTCGGCTCTATTGCACAGGCCAACCAGGAACTGAAAACCCTGACCCCAGGCCTGGGGCTCGATGTCACGGTTGAGCTGGTATCGCTGGAGCGCGGCGTGCTCAGCAGTACCGCCCACTACCGGGTTAAAGCCAAGGGCGATCTGACCACCACGGGCGATGAAAGCACAGCCGTCGATGGCGAACTGTTGTTCGTTGACCGCATCGAACACGGGCCTTTCCCGCTGTCGCGGCTGATGCGTTTGAAGCTGATGCCGGTGATGAGCAAGAGCAACTTTGAGCTGGAAAACAGCCCGCTGGTGGCCAAGTGGTTCAGCGCCAGCCAAGGCGTCTCGCCGCTCAGTGGCCATGCCAGCATTGGTTATACCGGCAACGTCAACAGCAGCCTGAAGTTGCAGCCGCTGGAGTTCAGCGAAGAGGGCTCGAGCCTGAAGTTCTCCGGCCTGAACCTCAATGCGCAGGTCGCGCAGGGGCAAAAGAGCTTCAAGCTTGACGGCGACATGGACAGCCTGGCGCTGGTCGGCCCCGACCACACCCGCATCGAACTGCAAGGCTTGAGCCTGCGCAATGATTCAAACCTGGGTGAGTCCGGCCTGTACCTGGGCACCAGCGAAAGCAAGCTTAAACAGGTGCAAGTGCTGATCGCCGAGCAACCGCCACTGTTGATCAACGACATGTTGCAAACCGGCAAGCTTGATGAAGACAAGTCCGGCGTGTTTGGCAGCTTCACCTATGGCATCGGCATGCTGAATTTTGCCGGTAAGGACCTCGGCGCCCTGGACATGGCCGGCAGCGTGAAGAACCTCGACACTCTGGCGATCAAAGACCTGGCCGAGATGTACAAGCAACTCATCACTAATCTGGACGCCAGCCACTACGACGCGAGCAACCCGGATTTCAACCTGAATGCCGAGCAGCAAACCAAGCTGGAGACGGATATCGGCAACTTGCTGGCCGCCAAGCCGGTGCTGGCGCTGGACAAGTTCGCGTTCAAAACCGCCAATGGGCAAAGCAGCTTCAACCTGAGCCTGGGCCTGAACAAGCCAAGCTCCTTCGACCTGCCACCAGACGCCCTAGCGATGCAAAGCATTGCCAGTCTGGATGCGCGGTTGCAGGTGTCCAAGCCGATGATCAAGGACGTGGTCCTCAGCCAGGCGGCCCTCGATCCAAGCGCTGACCCAGAAGCCGCCAAGCAGCAAGCCGAGCAGATGTCGGAGATGGCCGGAATGATGGCGGTGGGCACGCAGATGGCGGTGGTGGACGGTGACAATATCGTCGCCAGCCTCAAATACGCCGACGGCCAAGTCGACCTCAACGGGCGCAAAATGCCGCTCGAAGAGTTTATGGCCATGAGCATGGGCATGGCCGGCGGTATGGGTGGCGGCATGCCGCAAGCCAGCCTCGACGAGGAAACTCCACCAAGCTACGCCGACGGCTCAGTCGACGAGAGCGAAGGTGACAGCGGCCTGCAGGCCGAATAACCCTCTGGCCTGACGGCCTGCCCGAACTAACTGCGGCCCAGCAAGGTAATGATACCGAGCTGGGCCGCAGTCGTTTACGCGGCGCTTAAATGCTTGCCGGCGCTGGCCCGGCAGCGCCGGCTTAAGGCTTGGCGACGGCGGTTTGTTACAGCCGCAGTACAGGCCGCCGTTCTTGTAAACCGCCTGTACTGGGCATTGTTAGGTCTCTTCAGGGTTAAGGCTGTTAAGCAGCCTTAACACACCCCGGTAATTACCGCGCTGCTGCTCGATGGCTGGGCTTATTGCGCTATCAGTGCTGATAAAACCCTTTGTAAAACAGATGGTTAGTATCTTGGCACGGGAGTTGATAGTTAAGCGGCGAGGAGGGCGAACTGTCCTCTGGATAGGGGTTTCGAGGGTGGCGCACTGCCGAGTTAAAACTGTCGAGATCCGCTAGCACCTTGCATCGATTCACAGCTGTCCAGTCGGCTTAGGGGTATGCCCGCTGCCGTCACTATTACGCTCACGCGGAGCGGATAGCTGAGCCCGCCACCCCCTGCAAACTAAGGGGTTTTGGTGAAGGAGCAGACACATGAACAGGCGAAACTTGTTGAAGAAGCTGCCGAGCTGTCTGCTCGGTGCGCTCTTTGCGGCTGGCGTGGCCAGCACCTCCCTGGTTTACGCGGTGGATGGCAACCCGACTCCCGGGTTGTTCGAGCTGGAGGGCAACACCACGGATGACGGCGCGGCCGGCACCGACTGGGATGCCCTGTACGGCGGCGCGACCCCGGGCAATCTGATCACTTTCACCGGGATCACCGAAGACCTCGCGCCGCAAACCATCTACTGGAAGGGCGGCTCCAAGGACATCAACGACGTGACCGACTGGTGGTACAAGGATGGCGCGGTGCCCGACAAGGACGACATCACCAACGCTTATGCGGCGGCCTATGCCAACCCGACCAGGATCTGCGTCGCCAGCCTGACTGACAACACAGTAGTGCCCTGCGCTACTGCTGGGGCGGTGACCAAACACGCCGTCGGCGATCTGATCGTCTACTTCGGCCTGGACCGTTACGCCAACAGCGGTGATGCCTTCGCCGGCTTCTGGTTTTTCCAGGACGCAGTCGGCCTCAATGGCTCCAGCCAATTCGACGGTCAGCATGTGGCGCGGCGAGCCAACCCGAATTTCCCCGCCACGGAAAGCAATCCGACCCTGCCGGGTGACATGCTGGTGCTGGTGGAATACCCACAAGCCTCCAATGCCCACCCGGAGATCAAGGTCTATGAATGGGACCCGGCCGACCTGGATCACGACAACGTGGCCAGCAACCTCGACCTGCTGATCACCCAATCGAATGCCGAGTGCAATAGCCTCGACGGCAAAGGCAAACTGGCCTGCGCCATCACCAACCTCGATGAGCTGCAGGCGGCGCCGGCCTGGCCCTACACGCCCAAGGCCGGCAACGTCGAGAACCTACCGTTCGAGAGCTTCTTCGAGGGCGGGGTCAACGTCACCCAACTGCTCGGCAGCACTCCTTGCTTCGCGGCCTTCCTGGCCGAGACCCGTGCTTCCCGTTCGGAAACCGCCACATTGAAGGACTTCGTCATCGATGAGTTCCCGGTCTGCGGCATTGATGTGAGCAAGACCTGCGATGCTCAGCTGAACACCAGCGGCACCGCCGTTGATGTGACCTTCAATGGCATCCTGGACAACACCGGCGGCTCGGCCTATATCGCCTACCTCAAGGACGACCAGAGCGGTTCGAGCATCGACGATGTCTGCGTCGACCTCGGCGCGCCGGGTTGCGCGGACGATGCTCCGGTACCTGGGTTGGTACTGCAGGGCGACGGCAGCGCCTACTTCCCGCTGACCGGCGGGGCGGTAGTGCGTTATGAGGGCAGTTACAGCACCAGTGGACTGCCTCTCCCTCCTCTGGAGGATATCGTCAGCGCCCTGGCCTTCGGCTCGATCGCCAACGTACCGGCGTCGGGAGCAGAGCCCAATCCGGACCTGGTCATAGTCTCGGATACGGCTAGCGCCAGCTGCAGTTTCGACGTCAATCTGGGCCTGACAGTGGTCAAAAACTGCTCGCTGGCCTTTATCAACGGCGACTCGGTAGAGCTGACCGTCTCTGGCACCGTGACCAATACCAGCGATGTTCCGCTGTCCAACGTGGCGCTTTCCGATGTTCCGTTCGGCAGCCTGACGCTGAGCACGGGCGACACCCTGGCCAAGGGTGAGACGGGCAGTTTCAGCCAGACCTTCTCACTCGCCTACGGCGCCGTGTTCGCCGGTGAAACCGATCTGGGCGGCGGCCTGACCCAGGTCAACCTGTCCCACAGCGACACAGTGACGGCTCAGGGCGAGGCGCTGGCCGGCGACGGTACGTCGCTGGGCGTAACCTCGGACTCTGATGACGCCAACTGCACGGACTTCTTCAGCCGTGGCATCGATGTGTCCAAGTCGTGCGATCAGGTCATCCTGGAACCCGATATCAACGGCAGGCTGGTGGTTAAGGTGAAAGTCACGGTTACCGTGAGCAACATCGGCGAGGAAGACCTGAGCGGCATAGTACTGAGCGACGATCCGGCGGTGGTGTTCGAACCCTATGCGACCAGCCTGGCCGCCGGAGCGAGCTCCTTCACGGTCGACGGCTACTACTATCCGACCTCGCAGGTTGACCTGACCAACCTCACCCCGCTGGAGTTCAGCGATACGGCGAGTGTGTCGGCCAATGGGGTCTTCAGTGGCGGCGAGGCGGCGGATTCGGCTGATGTCGATTGCCCGCTGTGCCCAACCCCATGAGTGGAGCGCCGATGAAAAAGATGCGCTAGTTGAGCGGTAAGGCAAAAGGCGATGGGGTTTCTCCATCGCCTTTTGTTTGTTGCAGCGAACGAAATGGTTATGTCCCGGTTATGCGTTGCGGCGGGTTGTTCGCTGCGCTCCTGAGTCCGCCCGACGCTATGCCGCTGGTGCATAGCCACGGAAATGCTCCACTGCCCACTGCATGTCTGAACCTCCCCTGGGTCTTGCCTCGGCTAGCCGTTGCGACCTGTCGCTTAAAACGCCCACCCCGCAGGCGCCAGCTTGCAGGCAAAGCGCTTGTTCCGCCTGGATCGCCAGCGAGCTGGCTCCTACCAAGACCGCTATTGCACGGATGAACAGCTGCCGTGCGTTTTTGTACGCGCTGTAACGCCGGTGAGCATTAACGGCGAGGACTCTTAAGTTCTTATAGCAGTCCGGCCACCCCAGCAGCCCTGAGCTGACACCTTGGCCAGGCGCCGCGCAATCGGCTTGGCAGCCTCTGGCGCGGGCCTCTTGCTCGGTGTTCTAGGCCTCTTGTCGGTGTGCGCCCGGCACCACTGTTTCGCCTTCGCAACAACTGCGTAACGCTCGGCGGCGGCGTGCGCGCCTCTATCTCGGGGCTTGGCCGGGGGGGTGCGGCTAATACTCGGCAATCGGCTGTTTCAATGACTGGACAGGCGAGCCTTGCGAACCCTCGCGGTCCTTGTCGCGCGCTCCTGGGCGCTTGATAAAACCAGTTAAAAATCAATCAGTTGCTATCTTGGCTCGGCAATTGAATAGCAAGCGGCGATGAGTCCTTCAGGGCTCTGGTGCGGTTCTCAGTCAGCAGCAGTGCAGTCGCCGAGCGGAGCACCGTTGGTATGCATACCTTGTGGTTACGAGGGTTTCGTCACGCGAGACCCAGGCCGGGGCAGGACGCCTGGCTCGTCGCGACGAGGCCTCAGTGTCCCTTGCCAGCAGGAAACACGGCGCAGGGGATGCAGGAGCATGGCTATGCACCGGCATAACTTTCTGCGATCACTGCCGCGCTGTCTGTTTAGCGCGGCCTTGGTGGCGGGGCTGACGAGCACGGCAGGGGTTTTCGCCGTGGACGGTAACCCGCCAGGACTCTTTGAACTGGACGGCAACACGCTGGACTCCGCCGACCCCGGCGATGACTGGGACAGCATCCACCTGGGCACCCAGGCAGGCACGCCGGCGGCCTCCACCGGCATTCTGGCCGATCCGGCCCCTCTCACCATCTACACCCAGGGCGGTTCCAAAGACATCAATGATGTTACCGACTGGCGCTACAAAGACGGCTCGGTGCCGGACAAGGACGACATCACCAACGCCTATGCCACGGCCTATGTGAACCCCAGCGATGTGGTGCATAACGGTCAGGTGGTGCATGCCGCCGGCGACCAGATGATTTATTTTGGCCTGGACCGCTTCGCCAACAGTGGCGACGCCTTCGCCGGCTTCTGGTTCTTCCAAGACGACGTTGGGCTGGGCCCCAACGGCAGCTTCAATGGCCAGCACGTCGGCCGTAATGGCGATGAGCGTGGTGACCTGCTGATCCTGGTGGAGTATCCCCAGGGCAGCAACGCCACGCCGGAGATCAAGGTCTACGAATGGGACCCGCTGGACGCCGACCATGACAACGTCGCCAGCAACCTGGACCAGCTGCTCAGCTCGAGCGACGCCAAGTGCGACGGCAGCGGCGACAAGCTGGCGTGCGCCATCACCAATATCGCCAACCTGCCGGGGGCGCCGGAATGGCCCTACGTGAACAAGGACGGCTATGCCGGGATTCCCTTAGAGAGCTTCTTCGAGGGCGGCCTCAACGTGACCAAGCTGCTCGGCGGGAATGTGCCTTGCTTCAGCAGCTTCCTCGCCGAGACCCGTTCTTCGCGTTCGGAAACCGCACAGCTGAAGGACTTCGTGCTGGGTGATTTCAACCTCTGCGCGCTGGAAGTCACCAAACAGTGCACGGCCGCGTTGGACGCCGAGGGTGATGGCGTCGCAGTCGACTTCAACGGCACAGTCACCAACAGCGGTGGTCTGGCGTTGGACGATGTGACCGTCACCGATGACAAGGGCACCCCTGACGACAGCGCCGATGACGTGGTGGTGTTCGGTCCGGTCACCCTGCAACCGGGTGAGTCGCAGCCGTACACCGGCAGCTATAACACCACGGCCATCCCGGCCACCGATACGGTGACGGCGGCCGGCCATCGCAACGGCACCGCGATCAGCGCGACGGCCGAGGCCAGCTGTTCGCCGGATCTCAACCCGGCCCTGGTGGTGACCAAACAGTGCGCGGCCAATATCAATCCGGACGGTACCGGCATTGATGTGCTGTTCAATGGCACGGTGACCAACACCGGTAATGCGGCACTGGAAGATGTCACAGTGGTCGACGACAACGGTACGCCTGGCGTGCCGGGCGATGACATCACCGTGCTCGGCCCTATCAGCCTGGCGCCTGGGGCATCGAGCCCTTACAGCGGCGGCTTTAGTGCCAGTGGCAGCAATAGCACTGACCATGTCAGCGCGACCGCGAAGGTGGCCTTGACCGAGGATGTGCTGCAGGCCAATGCCGAAGCCAGTTGTGCGGCGGACGTGTTGCCGGCCATTGAGGTGAGTAAGGTCTGTACGGCCACCGTCAATCAGGCGGGCACCGCTGTCGATGTGCTGTTCAGTGGCGTGGTGACCAACACCGGCAACGTCACCTTGAACGATGTGCTGGTGATGGATGACAGCGGTACTGCCGATCCGGCGGACGATGTCAGCGTGCTCGGCCCGCTGGTGCTGGCACCCGGGGAGTCGGCGCCTTACAACGGCGGCTTCACGGCCAACGATGCCGGCTCCACCGATAACGTGAGCGTGACAGCGACCGATGCGGTGAGCAGCACTCCGGTGCAGGCCAACGCAACCGCCAGCTGCCAGGCCGATGTGCAACCGGCCATTGTGGTGAGCAAGGTCTGCGAGGCCAACCTCAACCCTGAGGGCACCGCGGTCGATGTGCTGTTCAGTGGCACAGTGACCAACACCGGTAACGTCGCCCTGGGCGATGTCATGGTGGTGGACGACAGTGGTACGCCGGGCGTGCCTGGCGATGACGTCACAGTGCTCGGCCCGCTGGTACTCGGTCCCGGGGAGTCGGCGCCATACAGCGGTGGCTTCACGGCCAACGATGCCAGCTCGACCGATAACGTGACCGCCTCGGCGACCGATGTGATCGGCGACAGCGCGGTAAGCAATAGCGCCTCGGCAACCTGCCAAGCCAATGTGTTGGCGGCCATCGAGGTGGACAAGGTCTGTACGGCTAGCGTCAATCCCGAGGGCAGCGGTGTCGATGTGTTGTTCAACGGCACAGTGACCAACACCGGTAATGTGGCCTTGGGCGATGTCATGGTGGTGGATGACCAAGGCACCGCCGATCTGGCGGATGACATCACCGTACTCGGCCCGATCACCCTGGCTCCTGGGGCGTCGAGTCCGTACAGCGGCAGCTTCGTCTCCAGCAATGCCAGCTCGACCGATATCGTGACCGCGACGGGCATTGATGTGGTCAGCGACGGTGCAGTGTCGGATACCGCGACTGCGGCTTGCCAGGCCGATGTGCTGGCGAGCATCGAGGTGGACAAGGTCTGCACGGCCAACGTCAACTCCGGTGGCACCGGTGTGGATGTGCTGTTCAACGGCACCGTGACCAATACCGGTAACGTGATTCTGGACGGCGTCATGGTGGTGGACGACAGCGGCACCGCCGATCCTGCGGATGACGTCACCGTGCTCGGCCCGATCACCCTGGCTCCTGGGGCGTCGAGTCCGTACAGCGGTAGCTTCAGCTCCAGCAGCGCCAACTCGACCGATACCGTGACCGCTTCGGGTACCGATGTGGTGAGCTTTAGTGCGGTGTCGGATAGCGCTTCGGCGGCTTGCCAAGCCAATGTGTTGGCCAGCATCGAGGTGGACAAGCTCTGCACCGCGAGCATCAACTCCGGTGGCACCGGTATCGATGTGCTGTTCAATGGCAGCGTGACCAACACCGGTAACGTCGCCTTGGGCGGGGTCGTGGTGGTGGACGACAGCGGCACCGCTGATCCTGCGGATGACGTGACCGTGCTCGGCCCGATCACCCTGGCGCCCGGAGCCTCGGCTCCATACAGCGGCAGCTTCGCGGCCAGCGGTGCCGGTTCCACCGATACCGTGATCGCCTCGGCGACCGATGTGGTCAGTGGCAGCGCGGTGTCGGATAGCTCGTCGGCCAGTTGCCAAGCCGAGGTGGCGGCAGCCATCGAGGTCAGCAAAATCTGCAGCGCGAGCGTCAACTCTGGCGGCACCGGGGTCGATGTGTTGTTCAGCGGCAGCGTGACCAACACCGGTAACGTCGCCCTGGGCAATGTCGTGGTGGTGGACGACAGCGGCACCGCCGATCCGGCGGATGACGTTACCGTGCTCGGCCCGATCACCCTGGCTCCAGGGGCATCGAGTCCGTACAACGGCAGCTTCTCGGCCAGCAGTGCCAGCTCGACCGATACCGTGACCGCCTCGGCTACCGATGTGGTCAGCAATAGCGCGGTGTCGGATAGCTCGTCGGCCAGTTGCCAAGCCGACGTGGCGGCAGCCATCGAGGTCAGTAAAGTCTGCAGCGCGACCGTCAATTCCGGCGGCACCGGGGTCGATGTGCTGTTCAACGGCAGCGTGACCAACACCGGTAATGTCGCCTTGGGCAATGTCACAGTGGTGGACGACAGCGGTACGCCGGGCGTGCCTGGCGATGACGCCATAGTGCTCGGGCCGATCAGCCTGGTGCCCGGCGCTTCGGCGGCGTACAGCGGCAGCTTCTCGGCCAGCAGTGCGTTCTCCACCGACACTGTGACTGCATCGGGTACCGATGTGATCAGCGGCAGCACGGCGCAGGATACTGCTGCGGCCAGTTGCCAGGCCGATGTCTCGCCTGCAATCGCAGTGACCAAGCAGTGCACGGACGCACCGGCCTTCGGTGAGCCGATCTTGTTCAACGGTACGGTGAGCAATACCGGCAACGTGGTGCTGCTGGGCGTCAGCGTGGTGGATGACAACGGCACGCCGGGTAATCCGGTCGATGACGTGGTCTTCAACCTCGGCGATCTGGCCCCTGGCGCCTCGGCTAACTACAACGGCAGCTACACCCCGGCGCTGGAAGGTCCTTCGACCAACACCGTGGTAGCCACTGCCACCGATGCCGTGCAAAGCACCCCAGTGTCGAGTACGGCGAATGCCACCTGCGTGGTACCGCCACCAGAGGACTTCGAGGGTTGCACCCCGGGCTTCTGGAAAAACAGCGTCGGCAGCTGGGCGGATACACCTTACAGCCCTAGCCAACGGGTCGATTCGGTGTTCACCCTGCCTAGTGGCGTGCTGAGCAATCAGTTGGGTGACGATACCCTGCTGCAGGCACTGGGCTATCCAGGCGGGACCAACCTGCTGGGCGCCGCCCAGATACTGCTGCGCGCTGCAGTGGCGTCGATCCTCAATGCGACCCACCCGGATGTGGATGATTTCCCACGGACGGCCGCCGAGGTGATTGCCGATGTCAATGCGGCACTGGCCACCAAGAACCGGGCAACCATCCTGGCGTTGGCATCGCAACTGGATGCCGATAACAACCTGGGTTGCGACCTGCCTAACGATAATTCCTTCTAACCCGCGGCTACCGCCTGGTGTCAGGGACGACACCAGTTAAGGAGAAAAGGCGCAGGGCTCAGGCCCTGCGCCTTTTTTATGGTTCTGTACCAGTTACGTGTTGAATGCAAAACGTAGGGTGGGCTTTAGCCCACCAAGGCCCTTATCCAGCGCGGTGGGCTAAAGCCCACCCTAC
>C687J26845_10000163_pt1 | contig 43966 bp, 47 predicted proteins | sample RifCSPlowO2_12_FD_26845 | JGI IMG/M metagenome (IMG submission 26845)
TAACATCCACATATTGCTTGTAAGAAGGAATGTTTGTAGGCTCGCAACCAGACGGCGCAGCCGCGACAAAGACAGAACAAAGTATCAACAACAGCAACCATTTTTTCATGAATTACGCATAGAGAATTCCGTATATAAAATTAACGTCCACAAACTTTAAGAGCTTTGAATATCGCGAACATCGCATGAACCCCTACTTAATACAAGGAGCACTATTAGGCTTTGCCACACTCGGAACGCTAGCACATTCTATTTCAAAACGAAAACACGTCGATGAAATGCACGGAATGATGGCAGGAATGACCCTTGGAATGATTTCAGGGCTTTTGCTCGCGACCATTTTCGTGATTCCAACAGGCAACTTCTTGTGGGGAGTCATATTAGGAAGTATGCTTGGACTTTTGATAGGAATACCATCCGGAACACTAGGTGGACACCTTGGCGTAATGGAAGGCATAATGGCAGGACCCATGGGCGGAATGATGGGCGCGATGCTCGGACAAATGATACGCCCATATAATATTGACATATTCATGCCGTTCTTCACCTTCATCATACTTCTTAGCCTCATAGCCACGAGCTACGTCATGCACAGAGGCTGCTGCGATGGAAAACCAAAACCACCCTCGAATAAAATGGTATATGGTTGGATGATTGTAAGCGTTCTTTTGCTTCTTGCAAGCATCGCACTCCCGTTCAGTCTAGAAGAGAAAAGAACACAAGAACCAGCTGAAACGAAATTACCACCCTACCTTCAGCAGCTAAACGCTCCAATCGAAGCAAAAACAACAGTGGCTGATGGAAAACAATCGATCGACATCACCATAACAAGCAGCGCGTACAAGCCGAACGTTATCTTAGCGCAAAAAGGAATACCACTCACCATCAACCTGCACGCAGAAAAAACAGCAGGCTGCGCACGAGAATTTGTTGTGCCAAGCAAAAATATCTCAGTCATCGTACCTTTAGGCGGCAGCAAAAGCGTCACCATAATACCTGACGCAGACGAAATCCCATTCAGATGCAGCATGGATATGATAAAAGGAGTCATAAAAACAAAATAAAAAACAAAACACTTACTTCATCGCCCACTTAAGCATATGGACAAGGCTCCAAAGACCGCCAAGCCCCACAAGAACGTAAACGACACGCGAGAGCATGCTTCCCGCTCCCAACAAAGCGTCAACCAAATTCCAATTGAGCGCTCCCACTAAACCCCAATTCAATGCACCAATTGTAGTCAACACCCAAGACGCCAAATCCAACGAACCCATTTTTTCTGCCATATAATATCACCTCAGCTAAGATTATGACTTAGACATATAAAATTCTTTTTATGAAAAAGCAAAGAATACGAAAGCCAGATAAACACGCCCGAGTAATAAGACCTCATGAAAAAGGGGTTTCTCATCATACTCGCACTCTTACTTTCCTGCACGCAAACAATAGAAAAAATCCCAATCCAACAAATTCCTGAACAGCAAATGCCAATACCGTCGCAGATACCTCCTGCCACGTTTGTGAAACTTCCCCTTCAAAACGCGCAAGAATACATAATCACAAAAGACATCAACCCGTACAAAATCACGTCTATAAACGCAGAACATGACTCGTTCAGCATAGTTCCAGCAGAAAGATACGATGCGAAATATGAACATAACACTATCTCTGTGACAACGCACGTGTTCAGGTTCAGCACACGCATAGAACTCGACTTTGTCCTCTCATCAGAATTCTATCAAGTAATACAAAGAGGATCTAGAAACCACCAAGGCAACATCATAATGCTATATCTTGCAACAAACAACCACCGAATAGCGGTCTGGTCCAGCGGGACAACGCTAGTGTACATAGACACAGCAATACCTGACTTCGCAGCCCTTGAAATCATAAACGCATACTTAACAAAATACCCATCTGACCTGATAACGCCAAAATGCATCGACACAGACGGAAGCGACCACTACCTAAAAGGAGAAGTCACGCGCGTGCAAATAGGAACCAGCTTAATAGCTTGGACAGACATATGCCTGCGCGATTTCCCACCATACCAAAACAAGCAATACTCTTCACGAAAAGGAATAACCGCGCCAGACGGGCTTCTTGAAGGAATGTGCACAACCGACACATACCTTCCCGGCCATATCGATGAACACGCCTGCCCAAGAGGATGCGAAAACGGCGCGTGCAAAATAAATTAGACACAGCCCAAGATATTAAACTGACAAATTTTGGTTGTTTTGAACACGAATAAGCAGAAAAAGTCAAAACATTATTATTACAAAACGAAATTCACCTGATTGTGCCTGAATTCAAAGAAGAAGTTCCAAGAAGAGAACTAATAAAAATAGGACTAACAGGACTTCTAGGTCTTTCACTACCGTCTCTTGCAGGATGCGGCTCAACCCATAATCCTCACAGCGACCAGCCTTCAATACCAAGCGGGCATTACAACGGCGTTGGCAGAGCAGAATTATACGTCCCCGCAAGCATACCCTCAAACTCACGAGAACACGCATGGATTCTCGCAGCACTGCAAACCCACCTGTCAGAATATGAAAACGACTGGGGCCCAATCGTACAAATGCCAAGCACGTGGACCCCATCAACAGGAGTCGTAACACCACAATCCCCAATCAGAGTGCGCGCTTACAGAGGTGAAGTGCTCCATCACAAATACGCTGAAAGCTCAGGCTCCAACGGCTACTGGCATAACGCAGAAGTACGAGTAGCGCTGTCAAACGACCTAACCGCGCCAGGCACGTACCACTTCGTCTTGCACCAACAACTCTGGGCAACCCAAGCAGACCCCACTGGAGACCACAACCACACACGCACCAACTGGGCAGGACTACCAGCAAAAACAGACAGCATCAGAAGACGAATTCTTGCGAACAGATAAAATAAACAACGTGATTTCTCGTTCAAGAAAGTTTAAATACTACTCTGACAGATAAAAAGGAGTATGGCGCTCGAATGGTCTGACAAACTCTTAACCGGCAAAAAAGAAATCGATGAACAACACAAAAAGTTCATCAGTTACATGACCAAACTCTCAGAACAAATCAAAACAGGAGCGGACATGAATGTGATACGCGAAACAATCGACACGCTCACAAGATACCAAAAAGAACATTTCGACTACGAAGAAAAAATACTCAGCCCCGCTGAAAAAGAAAAACACGAAAAATACCACAAAGAATTCAAAACATTCTTTGATGAGTTCCTGCAAGAATTCAAAGCAGCCTACAACAAACCAGGACTCACCTCGCAAAAACTAACAATCCTGCTGAAAAACCTATCAAACAAGCTGCAAGACAATTACATGAAGCACTTGTATCAAGGGTAAATGCGACAAGTGAAATAAGACCCTTCTATTTAAAAGACTGATAGTTCATAGCAGTCTAAGTTCATAAAATTGAACTGGATTTTTAGAGCCTCTGGAGGGCCACAGAAGTATGGTTTGGAGCACCATAAGCTCAGGCTCCTTCTCTGTTAATAGCTGATCTTCAAAGTTCATTATGATTTTGATGCTTCAAACCACGATTAGCGGGAATCTTCTAAGAATGCGATGCGTTACATCATATCAAAATGTAAATAGAAAATGACTTAAATGAGTTCGTTCCAAATTAAGATATGAACAAGTGGCTCAAGATAATTCCAATATCCCTCCTCGTATTTATCGTATCACTTTATGTATTTCACTTTATGCCGCTCATTAAGTCCAATTGTGGCTGTGCTGGGCCAGGAAGCGATCCGGTCGTAAAAAGAGTGCCTCTTAACTATTTTTTCGGCTGTTTCTGTTCAATGATGCCTGTTCAAGCAGATGATTTTCCCCAATCATTAAAAAGTAATTTTGCTCAAAGAACTCTTGCAATATTACCTGTTCTTTTCGCAGGCATTACAATTCTTCTGTTAAGAAAAAGATTCAATTGAATAACCTTCAATTTTTAGACTATTTGTAGATGTTTCTTTCGAAACCCTTAAATACGTGAAACCACTTATTTACGTAGAAGGTGATCGAAATGACAAATATGACCTTAGCAATTCCTGACGAACTGAGCGAAAAGATGAAGAAGCACCACGAAATCAGATGGACCGCAGTAGCCCGGCAAGCGATCGAGAGAAAGCTCCATGATTTAGAACTGATTGAACGCCTAGCGAGCAAAAGCAAACTTACACAGAAAGAAGTTCATGAGATAAGCGAGCAGATCAAGGCGTCAGCCGCCAAGAAACTTGGACTCTGATGAACATCATTCTCGATGCGAATATTCTGATAGGCGCACTTATTCGAGATTCGCATATTCGACGACTCATCATTCTTTCAAACATTCCACTTCTTTATCCTGAAATTATGCTCCACGAAATCAGAAAGTACAAAGAAGTCATTCTCCAAAAGAGCGGCATAGATGAAGAGTCGTACGACAAACTTCTTGCGAAACTTCTCGGTTACATTACTCTTATTCCGACCGAACAACTTAAAGAACATTTGCCAGAAGCAAAAGAAATCATGAAAGACATCGACATCAAGGACGCACCGTTCATAGCCGCAGCACTCGCCTGTGAAGACCCAATCATCTGGAGCGATGACGCACATTTCAAAATGCAAAAACTCATCACTGCCTACACAACAACAGAAATCACAAAAATAATTCTCGCAAATCAGGATTTGTAGCGCATTCTGCGCTCAAAACCGTGGGCTTCCAACTATACTTCTGAAGCCTCCGGGGGGAGTTGCACCCCCGACCTCCTGCTCGCTTTTGAGTATATATGGGTCCGCTTCAGCCGGGCCCCACTCAATACAAGGCAGGTGCAATAGCTACTATGCTACGGAGGCATATTGATTGTGTGTGTAAACAACCAGTGCTTGGCACAGGCTGTCATCGTGGGGCTGAAACCTCCGTGAAGCCCCACTTATGTTTTTGGGGTCGCAGCACTTTTAAAAAGGGCTGCGCGATGATGCTACGGAGGCAAATTGCGTTTGTGGTCTTAGGATTGTCGCTTCTTACTGCTTTAAAAACCTTACCCCCAAAAGCTTATTAAACACGCCCAAAAACAGCTGAACCATGATAAAAGACACATATCAACAGCTCCAAAAAGAGCACCCATTGCTGCCTGATTACGACAAAATCAACAACGAATTCGAAATCTCAACAATCGAAGATGAAGAATTCCTTTTGCGCGAAATACTGCGCGCGATGGCCGAGAGGCTCGAACAAATCATACAAACACTCGAACCTCTAATCAGCCCTGACCCGAACAGCTTCACAGATCTGCACGAATGCAGAAGCTTCACCTCGGGAGAGAAAAAACAATTAATCGATTGCTTCAGAACACTCATGAAACACTACAGGCTCCTGCTTGAAACTGAACTTGCTCTTGAACCAAAGAAAGATGTTGAAACAATAAAAGCAGTGTTCGACATGTGGCACAAAGAACGAAAGCAAATAGCGCCGTTCATCAAGAAAATCAAAGAAAGCTGGGAAAAACAAGTAGAACCAAAAGAAGACCTGGAGTACCTAGGATGAACATAATCCTGCTTGGACCACAAGGCTCAGGAAAAGGAACCCAAGCAGACCTACTAGCGAAACACTTCGGCCTAAAACACCTATCGACAGGACACCTATACAGGCAAGCGCTTGCCAAAAAAGAACAAGCAGCGCTCAAAATCAAAACCTACGCTGACAAAGGCGAACTCGCACCCGACAAGCTAATAATACAACTAATCAAAAACCACATCAGCGACGCCAACATCTTCGATGGATTCCCAAGAACGCTAGAACAAGCAGAAGCACTCGATGAATTAATCAACATCGACTTTGTAATCGAACTCTCGCTATCAGACACCGAAGCTGTACGCCGAATATCGCACAGGCTAGAATGCCACAACTGCGGAGCCATCTTCGGAGCGGAAAAACAACCCAAACAAAAAGGCACCTGCGATGTATGCGGAAGCAAAATAGAACAGCGAGCCGACGACAAACCAGAGGCCATAAAAAAACGAATAGAACGATACCACGAAGAAACAGAACCGCTACTTGAATATTACCGACCGCGCAAAATAGTGCACAAAATCAACGCGGCCAAAAATGTCTTTGACGTGTTCACAGACCTTAAAATTCTCATCGAGAAACATTCTGCCTTATAAATTCGGTCGCGTAACAACCTGCAGGCAGGAAAAACTCCAGCGATAATTTCTTTTTACCAGCGTGAAGCTCATCCTCCTCAAGAATGCCAACTTTGAGGTTTCTCACATCCACCCACACATCACGCACTCCACCTTCTGCACTCAACTCTGGAAACTCGCGGATAACAAAAGCAGACGGCTTGACACCCTCCTTTGCAAGAATCTCCGTTAAGGCAGGGTCAGAGATATCTGAACCGAACCCAACAATCGCAAGCTCCTTAGCGCTTGTCTTCACCGCAGCCTCATTCCACAAAAAACTCTGATACGCATGAATGTACAAAATAAGCTCTTTTATCGGAACCTTACGAAGAACGCCAACAAAATCACCCGATGCTTCCAAACCAAGAAGCGAACACGCAAGCTTGAAATCACGCTTCATTAAAGCGCGCCCGACCTCAACATTATTCCTGCCAAAACGCTGAACACCGAAAAGATTTCGAAATTTTGAATCAAACGAAGGCATGGAATCAAGACCACGCAAAATCAACCTGAACTTGTTGCCCTCAAGCTCTCCTCTATGAACAGGCTCGTTTCTTAGGCCAAGAACCCTAATACGAATGTTTCTGAGCGCGACAGATTCAAGCCGCTCCTTAGACACTCCAAAAACACTGCAAACCTGCCTTGTCACCGCCTGCTTATCCTTAAGCCCTGCAAAAGAGAACGCAGAAATTGAAACATGAAGCGCCTTTGAAAGCAGTGAGATTGCCTCAAAAGTCGACAGCCCTTCCTTTTCCAGCTCGAAAAGTAAAAATCTGCCATCCTGCCCTGCAACCACTAAAGAAACCTCATCCACGATGAAATCCTGCGGGCGACACTTGATAAGAACCATACGCGCCGGATGGGATTCGAACCCACGACCTAAAGGTTAGGAACCTTTCGCTCTATCCAAGCTGAGCCACCGGCGCAATAATCAAAACGGCACACCTCCCCCCTTAAAAGATTACCGCCAGGAACGCTTGCTCCTACGAACTTCCCTTGAAATCGAAGCTATCCAGTTAACCGCTGAAAAATACGGCATAATCGCAAGATACACAAAGAAAGGCAAAATGTTCTGCCTCAAACTCTCCTTGAACACCTGATGCGCAGTATAAACAAGATAAAGCCCCAGAACCAAACTGATAAACAACGGAAGCTGGATCTGAATGTTCCTTGCAAGCAAAAACTGAGTCAAAGACGGAAAACTTAAAACAGAATTCCAGAAATAATCAGGAATCGTCAAACTTCGAGACACGAAATCAAATGCCCTGCCAAAAGTATCATAACTAATCAAGCTCACATTCAAAATAAGCAATGCCACCGCGATGACATTAATCGGAAGCTGGAACGTGCCGAAAAGCCCCTTGCTCGAATCAAAAATCATACTCCGATACTGCCACATATTGTAGATGTAACCTCTGCTCCACCGCAGGCGCTGGCGCCAAATAGTATAGGGAGTTGCAGGAACATGCGTATATGAAACCGCGTGAGGCTCCATCACGACCCTGAAATTGTTTTTCTTGAGCCGAAGCGCAATCTCAAAATCCTCAGTTATGTTCTCCTTATCACGAACAAAACCGCCTAATTTTCGAAGAGTCTTAGTCTTGAACATGCTCAAAGCGCCATGAGTTATTGCCAAAGTACCAAAATTATTCATAATGAAACGAGTCATAGAAGACATCACATACTCATACCTTTGAATTTTCTGCAAAAAGTTCTTCGGCTCATCAACACGAATACGGCTAATAACCGCGCCCACAGTCTTATTCGCGAAATGAGCGACCATAAGCTTTGGAGCATCAGGCGAAAACCTGCTATCAGCATCAAGAACCGCGATTATATCGCCAGTCGCTTTGTCTATGCCCTCATTAATAGCCGACGCCTTGCCCCCATTCACCTTATTAATCAAAACGACCTCTGGATGAAGCTTCCTGAAATTCTCGACAACTTTGGCAGTATTATCAGTGCTGCCGTCATTCACCACTATAATCTCCTTTAGGTTCGCAGGATAATCAGACTCTAAAACTGAACGAATAGTACGCAAAATAGTCTTCTGCTCATTCCACGCAGCGCTAACGAAGCTTATCTTCGGAAGGCTTGCCAGCCTAGGCCTTGGACGAACATCTATCAAGAAGTTAAGCCACACTATCACAAGCCACAACGTAAGAAACGTTATAGCCCACACCACGTACTGGAACATATCGACGATAATCCATTTTACCACTTATAAACCTTTGTATTTTTTCAGACGATACCTGATTGTAAGATTTATAAACAACCACCCCCAAAAGACACGCATGAAAGACGCAAAAGCAGGGGACAGCGTAAGAATAACCACTCCCGACGGAACATTCGAAGGAACGCTACTTCCAAGGCCTGAACTACTAAACAAAGACGTGATTGTCCTCAAACTAAAAACAGGATACAATATTGGCATTAGCGCCAAAAAAGCCAAAAAAGTAGAAATCCTCGAAACATACAAAACACCAATACCAAAAAAAGGCAAAATACCATTCAACAAAAACCTGCCAACAGTCGCAATCCTATCCACCGGCGGCACTATTGCCAGCAGAATAGACTACCGCACAGGCGGAGTCTACGCAGACTACACAGCAGAAGACTTCATCTCGATGTGCCCTGAACTGACAGGAATCGCCAACATCAAAGCAGTCAAAGTCATGAGCATGATGAGCGAAGATGCGACATCCGATGATTGGAACACAATGGCACAAACCATCGCAAAAACACTTCCCGAAGTAGACGGAATAGTCGTCACACACGGAACAGACACAATGCACTACACAAGTTCAGCGCTAAGCTTCCTTCTAAAAAACCTGACAAAGCCAGTAATAATAACAGGCGCGCAAAGAAGCATCGATAGAGGAAGCTCAGACGCATTCATGAACCTAGCCTGCGCTGTGAACGCAGCTGCAAACTGGGACGGAGCAGAAGTATGCATATGCATGCACTCAACAATGTCCGATGACGCCTGCTGGCTCCTACGCGGAACCAAAGTGCGCAAAATGCACACATCCAGAAGAGACGCGTTCAGACCAATCAACGACGAACCGCTCGCACGAGTGACACCAGACGGCAAAATAGAACCAATGAGCTCGTATCGAAAAAGAAACGGCGGTTCTACAACACTAAGAAAAGCCGGAAAAGACGCCGCGCTCATACTCATCCATCCAAACATGGACCCAGGAATAATCGAATACCACATCAAACAAAAAATCAAAGGAATAGTACTCGCGGCAACAGCCCTTGGACACGTACCACTTAACAATCCACGCAGCCTAGAGAACGCTCTTCGCAAGGCAGTCAAAGCAGGAATACCCATTTTCATATGCAGCCAGACACTATACGGACGAGTAAACCCATATGTCTACGCGGGCCTTCGAAAACTAAGCATCGAAATAGGCGCGCACTACCTCTTCGACATGCTGCCGGAAACAGCATACGCAAAACTTTGCATCGCGATAAATGAAAAAAATCCGGCCGACTTCATGAAAGAAAACATAGCCGGAGAATACACAACAAGGGAGCTTGATGACTCATTTTTACGATGAGAGAAAAAGATGCGCTTGACAAAATCAAATGGGACAAACGATGCAAACCAGAGGAATATACAGTTGAATTCATCGACCTTGGAAAACTCAAAAGCATCAAGTACACCGACATCAAACGCGTCGATGAAGGATTCATGGCGCTTGATATCAACGGCGATGAAACACTCATCCCGCTGCACAGAATACGCGCAATAAAAAAACAAGGAGAACCAATATGGAACCGATAACCTGCGGACTTGAAATCCACCAACAGCTAAATACCAAAAAACTCTTCTGCGAATGCGAAAGCCTCGTACAGGAAAAAGAACCAGACTTCACAATCAAACGCAAACTACGCGCAGTAGTAGGAGAAAGCGGAGAAATAGACGTATCTGCCGCGCAGCAAGCCATGAAAGGCAAAACGTACACGTACGAATGCTACGACCAAAACTGCTGCCTAATCGAACTCGACGAAGAACCTCCACGAAACATCCGATTGGAAGCAGTCAACGCAGCAATACAAGCAGGAAAACTGCTAGACGCGCGCTTTGTCGATGAAGCCCAAACAATGCGAAAAACAGTTGTCGATGGAAGCAACACATCAGGATTCCAACGAACAACGCTCATAGCGCATAACGGAAAACTACTCACAAAACACGGAACGGTAAACATCCCAACAATAATCGTCGAAGAAGACAGCGCAAGACTCATAAAAGAAGATTCTGAAAGCACCACGTTCAGACTCGACAGATTAGGCATACCACTTCTTGAAATATCAACAGGACCTGACATCCACACACCAGAACAAGCCCAAGAAGTAGCAGAACAACTAGGCCTTCTGCTACGAAGCTCACCATACGCAAAACGAGGACTTGGAACAATCAGACAAGACGTGAACGTATCAATACCCGGCGGAACGCGAGTTGAAATAAAAGGAGCCCAAGACCTCAAGATGCTCCCTAAACTAATCGAAGTTGAAGCCTCGCGCCAAGCAAAACTACTTGAAATCGCAAGCACGCTGAAGAAAAAAGGCGTGAAAGACGTCCTATGCCAAATACACGACCTTACAATTGCGCTTAAAAATACGCAATCAAAAATACTGTTAAACGCGCTCACAACAGGAGGAGCAATCCTTGGAATCAAATTATCATCATTCAAAGGCCTGCTTGGATTGGAAGTCGCACCCGGAAAAAGACTCGGAACTGAACTATCCGAACACGGAAAAACCGCCGCAGGAATCGGCGGATTATTCCACAGCGACGAACTGCCCAACTATGGAATCACACAACAAGAAGTCGAACTTGTAATCAAACACCTTGACATCGGCACGAACGATGCATTCATCCTTGTTGCTGACAAAAAAGAAAAAGCCGAAAAAGCACTATACGCAGTCATAGCACGAGCGCAAGACGCACTACTTGGAGTTCCAAAAGAAGTTAGGCGAGCGAACGAAGATGGAACAACCACATTCCTTAGACGAATGCCGGGAGCCGCTCGAATGTACCCAGAAACAGACTGCCTACCAATATCGCTCACAAAAGAACTCATAGATTCGGTCGACGTTCCTGAACTCATCGAACACAAAATAGGACGCTATGAAAAAATGGGGCTTGCGAAGGATTTGGCGGAACTGTGCGCCAAATCAGACAAAACAGAACTATTCGATGAATTCGTAAAAAGCTTCAAACAACTAAAGCCAGCCTACATCGCAGAAGTGATATTGACATCAGAAAGAAACATCAAAAGACAATTCAACATAGAAATAAACCCAAGCAATGAAGACTACTGCGAACTACTTCTATCAGTAGAACACGACAAAATAAGCAAAGAAAGCGTGCTAGACATACTCAAAGAAAATAAGCCAATCAATACCGTGATACATAAGTACCACGTCCTATCAGACAGCCAACTGCAAATCGAACTCAAAAAAATAATCGATGAAAACAAAGGCAAACCGTATAATGCACTGATCGGCGAAGCGATGAAAAAACTACGCGGGAAGGCATCAGGGCAAAAGATAGCGGAAATGCTCAAGAGGCTCACTTCTTAAAAACAGATAAACTTTAAATACCTCTCCTCGAAAATCAAGTTAATGGAAACCTGGTTCGTATGCTCAGACATCCACGATGACACTGAAGCGCTCAAAGCATTTGCAGACTATGCGCAAGCGCAACAAGCGAACAGATTAATACTTCTTGGCGACCTTAGCTTACGGCCGTATAAACCTTCAGATTTTGAAAAACTTGTGCAAGACCCGAACAGACAGGCGATAGCCGAGTTTATACAAGCCAAACGAACACATAACGATGCAGTCCTTCTTGAGATGAAACGAACGCTTGATGGAAGCGGCATTCAATATCATGTAATTCCCGGCAATTATGACCCTGCCCTTGAACGATTATTCGGAGAACACGACCTTCACAGTAAAACAACAATCCTGGGCGAAGCCAAAACACTAGGATATGGAGGAGCTGACGCATCACCTGCGCACATAGAACTTCTTGCACAAATGAACGAAGTAGTTTCATTTGACCATCGAGAACTACTCTATCGCCTTTTAACTGAGAGACCGACAATAGGTTTAATCCACAACCCACCAAAAGACTATTGCGACGACTTATTCGATGGAAAACACGTAGGAACACCCGCCACCAAAGCATACATATTTGAACATCAGCCAAAACTCATAATTTCCGGACACATCCACGAAGCAGGACCAAACGGAAACAATCCTAATGGTGTACGCGGAATACAAACCATCAGACACAATGGTGGAAAGACAACAACTGTTCTCAACCCGGGCAACCTAGGAAGATTTGAACTCATATTGAATCCTGAAACACTTGAACCATTCCGAGCATTCGATTACGGAACGTTCATACAAGTTAAAGTAGAAGCGGATGGCACTCCTAAACAAGTCGTTCAATACACGCTGCAACCCCTATCAACAAGAGGAATAGGACAAGTACGAACGCTTGAAGAGTATAAAATCAGTTAATCTTTCTAGACCAATCTCCAACGTCCTCGAAATAATACGCGGGAATTGGCTTATGCGTTGCAAGGCGGATGACTACGCAGATAAACATTGCGAGCAGGATTCCTGCCGTGTTAAAAATCAAGTCCCAGCCAGTATTAATCCAGCCGCCGCCAAGATTCGCGATAACATCGCCATCGGTTCCTACTCCATCACCAGGGCCGAAAGCAAAAGCGCCCTCGCCAAAACCCTGCTGCAAATAGCCAAGAAATTCTGAAAGCTCAATAACCGCGCCAACACCTGACGCTGCAAGGAAAACAGCGCACAAAAGAAGAATAGTACGCTTGCTGAAAAACCTAACATCCATCCACTGCTCGAAAAAGCGGAAAAACATCAAGCCCCACGAAAAAAGCGCGAAATGAGTTACGTGATCCCACGCTACCGGAAGAGGAGATTGTCCGTAAAAACCAAGAACGCCAAAACCGTGCAACAACATACTCAAAATGACAAGCGTGTAAACAGGAACATTAAGCCTGAGCGTGTCAAAGCATAAGTACAGAATACCTGTAATAGCTGCGAAAATAAGCAGCTCAGGAATGAAACCGGCAGTGCCGCTAACCAAAGCTAACGGAATAAGAACTAGCAACGAAAGAATGCCGATTCCACCCACTATCTGCCTTAATTCCATACTCAAAAACGCCCAAATACCCTTTATAAACCTATTGGAAGAATTAAAGAAATTGCTGACTGCAATTTCTGTCTTTCTTTTTGGGAACGTACAACCGCCGCTAACTGTGGGGCATGGAGCCCAAAAAGAAATCGACGAAATCCTTGGTCAAAACAGAAATATCAAGCTTGCCATAACCAATCATCTGCGCAAGCTCCTCACAAGACTTTCCAGAACTTCCCCAGCTCCACATACCCTTTAGAAAATCGCCAGCCTCTTTCTTTTGGAACCAATCTTTGCCGAACTTTTCTAGAAGTTTTTTCCTTAGCATAGCTTCAAAAATCCACGCGCGAACATAATCGGCTGAATACATGCCGCCATCAACATCAAGCAAATACCCTTCAGGCTGATACTTAATCTTGGTTGCCTTGGTCAAAATGTCAACATACATCTCGCTTGCATCATTGTATTTCCCGCTAGTTTTCTCAAAACGCTCATCAAGCCTTGTCAAATCAGTCCTGTGCAGTTTAAGCTCGTAAATAATCTTCGCAGCGTACCTTCTGAACGCCTGAAGCTTAGTCTCCATAATGAACTCGGCAAAATCCTTTGCCGCTTTTTTTGGAAGCTTGAGACAATTCTGCAAAAACAACGGGTCAGCCATCAAATACTCAATCAAAAACGCGTACGTTTCCGACACACTATGAGCGCCCATATGCTTCAACTCGTATGAGAGCTTCGGGTTTGTGTTGGCAAAATGCTCAGTGTGACCTGATTCGTGCAGGAACGATTGATAATCATCCTGGCCGCCATGAGGCTTGATAACAAGTATAACCTCCTCTGGAACCTTAATTGGCATACAAAACGCCCTTGGAACCTTCTTCTCGCGTTCGGTGACGTCAAGCACCACGTTCTTTTGAGCGTCAATATCAAATCCAAGACCTTTCCAAAAAGCCTTAGCGAACGGAACAAGATTCTCCTTCTTGAAAAACTCATCAAAGGGCTTTGCCCTTGCGAAAAACGCATAATCATACGGCATCGCATCCTCAAGCTTAACACCAACTGACGCCATATTCTTTTCCAACTGAGACTTGTGCAAAGCATCAGTCTTCACCAAAAATTCCTTAAGCTCTTCTGCAAAAGCATCATAATCAACTTCCTTCACAAAAGAAACATAATCAAGATACGACTTGCCTGAAAGTTGGTTTATCAGAGCGTAGCATTTTTCCCACAAGTCTTTCTCATACGCGGTGAGCTTGTGCTTCACCGGCTTTAATGACTCGTACAACTCTTTTCGCTTCTCACGCAAAGGCTCATTCACCAAAACATTTGACGCCTGACGAAACGCCAGTTTCCTTCCTTCAAAATCTATCTCCGCTGAAGACTCATACGAACTCATCTCATCAGAAACTTCCTTGAGCTCGTTACCCATAAAATTACCAACAAACGCATCATATAGAAGCTTACCTTCCCTAGTATTGATTTTCTTAAACGCTTCCGTAATATGCTCCCTTGAGAACAAATGAGGATACTCCGCATAAATCTTAGCGCTTTCAGACTCATCCTTTTGACCAGAACTATGAAGATAACTCTCCCTTGAAAGTTCCTCTTCAAACTTTTCAAGATAGGGAAGCAAATGGGAGACCATGCCCTAGTGCGAATGATGACTGTATAAAAAACGTTCTATTTTGGCAAATTCATCTTTTCATTTGGTCTTCTATTAGCGGCCATGCCGGTTTCAAAGATTTGGATTTCACTGAACAATGACTCTGTAAAAACAGGTTTATCGACTTTTTTCTTGTAATAATCAAAAAATGTTTTGCCATTCATAAACCTCACAGTGTTAAGCAAGTTCAACGCCTGCGTTCGATAATTAATCATACTAGGCTCCCATAAATCACTTAATCCTGTAACTTTTACATTACTAACGCCAACTAATTTTATAAAAAGCTGCAACATCATAAGCAATCCCAATCCATAGCTAAATTCAACATCTTTCTCATCGTCTTGCTGAAGAGCAGCCAGGTTATTGAAGGGCATTCGCACGGCTGTTTCCCATAGCACTCTGTACTTATTCTTAAATTTTGAAAGCAACGTAGGATCGTAGGAGACCTCCTGGAACCGTGCAAGACCCTCCTCTCTGATTTTTTCATATATTCGCCTATCGCCTTTTCGATAAGCTAGTTTTTCATCAAAAGCGTGCGTAATTTCGTGCACAATAGTTGCTTCCAAACCTTGTACCGTTGCATTCATAAGATGACTTGTATCTAAAGAAAATCTCATATCTTCAATTGTTGGCACGAAGTGCTGAATCGTATACTCAGCATGCCTGATTGTGCTTTTAAACCAATAAGCTACTTCCCTAAGGCAAGCAGCTGCGGTTCCTTTAGAATCTTTATAAACGTAGACTTGAACGGTCTTAGTGAACGAAGGACCAAACACTCTTTCAAAGAACTCAGATTCAAAAACAAATTGAACTGCATCCCTTAACTTTGAATTAAGCGTTTTAATCTCTTGCTTAATCTCATCGTAAGATCGCCCGGCAGTAATATACCAAAGGGGATTTCCAGGCCCATTCTTCCCACCATACGTAATCGTAAGATTAATCTTCTTGCCACGAGCTACGATAATCTGCTCAGAAAACTGAAGAACTGCCTTTTCTTTGCTCTCATTCTTAAGAGAATTATACTCATACAATATATCCGCTCCAACCTTACGCGAGTCTTGTGAAAGCTTAACAAGAAAATCAAATTTCTTCTTCTTAGACGAAGGCAAACGAGCATACAGCTCTTTTAATCTTGAGCTGATAAGCCCAGACTCAGTGTAACCTATATAGCTAAAATCGCCTTGAGCAGCCGCCATCGCAATACCCAGAGGAACGTTTTTCGCAGTGTCAACTAAATCCGATAGTTGAAAAACACACTGACTAATTTCATAGACGCTATACTTGTAAAAAGCAGTTAACGATGGCTCTGCAAGAAATTGGTCATTGTATGTCTCAAGCAAAGATTTCAACGTATTCAAACTATCAATAAGTTCTGTGAGCTTTGTCTCAAGCGAAGTCGCCACACAGTTACCAAATAAAGAGGACTATTAATTACTTTTGAAAATAAAGAAATTACCTGAAACCAATAAAATGCCGTGTATTTTATGGGCCCAGAAAACGCAGGGCGTTTTCTTGGACTCGCCATCCAGCCGGAACAGAGCTCAGGGGTATTCCGCGAGTTTTCTCCTGCGGGACCGGCAATTTCTGTCTTTCATCTCGGGGTCTGAACTTCCGAAGCAGAGCTTCGGGGCATGGAACCCAAAATGAAATCAACCGAAATAAATCGGCAACTCCTTCTTCATCTCTTTGGCTCTAGCGCCCCTGAAGCGCTCCCTTAGGTCCTCGTAGGTCTTTTCGACATCTTTTGTCACCGAAGGAGAAACAACCTGCAAGGCCTTCTCGAAATGCTCATTATGAACGTTCTTTGACTTAATGTTCTCACGTAACGCAATAATTGCGGCCTCACGGCAAACAGCCTCGATATCCGCTCCAACATAACCTTCCATCCTATCAGCCAAGTCATCAAGAGAAATATCCTTTAACGGCATATTCTTCGTGTGAACCTTAAGAGTCTCAAGACGCGAAACCTTATCAGGAACAGGAGTCAAAATAATACGGTCAAAACGGCCCGGCCTTAACAAAGCCGTATCAAGCATATCAGGACGATTAGTCGCGCCGATAACTATAACATCAGACATGGCCTCCAAACCGTCAATTTCTGTCAAAAGCTGGTTAACTACACGCTCAGTCACGTTACTATCACTGCTAACGCCACGCCTTGGAGCTAACGCATCAATCTCATCAAAGAAAATAATCGTAGGAGAAGTCTGACGCGCCTTGTTGAAAACCTCACGCACAGCCTTCTCACTCTCGCCAACCCACTTGCTAAGCAGCTCAGGACCCTTAATGCTGATAAAATTCGCCTCACTCTCATTCGCAACAGCCTTCGCGAGCAAAGTCTTACCAGTACCCGGCGCGCCATACAACAAAATACCCCTTGGAGGGCGAACTCCCATCTGTTTGAACACCTCAGGAGTCTTAAGCGGCCACTCAACCGCCTCCTTAAGCTCCTGCTTCACGTGCTCAAGACCGCCAATATCACCCCATTTAACATTAGGAACCTCAACTAGAACTTCCCTCAACACACTTGGACGCACAACCTTTAATGCTTCTTTGAAGTCCTCTTTAGTTATTTTAAGTTTTTGTAATGCTTCTTCAGGAATAGGCTTCTCCCTATCATATCCTACTTCAGAAATAGACTTTTCTTTGTCATATCCTAGTTCAGAAAGAACTTTCCTAAGAACGATCATTGCAGATTCTTTAGCTAAAGCCGCAAGATCTGCTCCAACGAAACCGTGAGTGACAGAAGAAATCTCTTGTAATAGCACCACTGATGATTCCTTTCTCACTTCGTCAAAATAATCTGCATTGATAATTCCAACATTTTTATCGGCAAAATATTTGATAATTTCAAGAACTTCGGAATCCTTTTCTGCAGAGTCTTTTTCAGCGAAATGCGTGCGTGGATCTTCTTCACCTCTTAATTCTTTTATGTGACGCAAACTTTCAAGTTCTTTAACAATCTTATTCAAATTAGATTTCTTCTGAATAAATGGGTCTTTGGCTTTGATTTTAGCAAGATTGGTTTCCAATAGCATGATTTGATCCTGCAATCGGATGGATGTAACCTCGTTATTTTTGATTTTTGACTGTGAGTTTGCAATTTCATCTTGTCTGACTCCCATTTTACTTAAAATTCTGTCAAGAACTGTTGAACCACCAGTATTGCTCTTTTTTTGTTTTTCCAATTCTTTTAGTTCTTTATAATCAAAATCCAACTTTTCAGTTAATTGCTGTATTTCTTTTTTAAGCTCTGCAAGTTCTGTATCTTGTTTTGAAATAAGCTCCTTGCTTTTCGATTTATACGAGTCCAATCGTTTAATCAGGACAGTTGAAGCAGCAAAACTATCCCAATTGTCCAAGGGCATATAACGAGTGTGAATTTTCAGAATATTCAATCTGCCATTTTTGTTAGGAACACCAATTTCAAATTCTCTGTCAAATCTACCCGGTCTTCTTAAAGCCGGATCCAAAATATTCGGAACGTTCGTCGCGGCGATAACCACAACCTTGCCCCGCGACTTAAGACCATCCATCAAAGTCAAAAGCTGAGCCACGACACGACGCTCAACCTCGCCCTTAGTCTCCTCACGCTTTGTAGCGATAGCATCTATCTCATCAATGAAAATAATGCTTGGAGCGTTCTTCTCGGCCTCCTCAAACTTCTTCCTTAAGTTTTCCTCAGACTGACCGTAATACTTAGACATAATCTCAGGACCATTAATAGAAATGAAATGAGCATTAGTCTCGTTAGCGACAGCCTTCGCAAGCAAAGTCTTGCCTGTTCCCGGAGGGCCCTGAAGCAAAACACCCTTCGGAGGCTCGATACCCAAACGCTCGAAAATCTCAGGATGCTTAAGCGGAAGCTCAATCATCTCTCGAACCTTAGTAATCTCATCCTCAAGGCCGCCTATGTCCTCGTAAGTAACCTCAGGCACAACCTCATCCTTAACCTCAACCGCCTCAGGACTCAGCACAACCTCAGTTTGCTCAGTGATAATGCACGCAATCTTAGGATTCGTATCTGCCACGACGAATTTGAGATCTCCAAAACCATACGCCATCATAGACTCTTCCATCATATTGAAAACTTCATCAAAAAACGGAGAGCCTGACATCGCAGAACGCCTGCGCCTTGTACCGCCAAGCGAAATGACATCGCCCTTTGTGACAGCCCTTCCCAAAAGACCCTGCTTGAAAATCTGAGCAGACGCCCTTACGACAATACCTTCTCTTGCAGGAGCAATCACAACTTTGCGCGCGGGCTCGATTTTAGCCTTGCGCACAGAAATCATCTCGCCAATAGAAGTCCTCGCGTTCTTACGCGCCAAACCATCCATACGAATAATGTTAAGGCCTATATCACCAGGGTACGCTCGATCGACAATAGCAACAGTCTTTCTAGTGCCCTCAATCTCGACAATATCACCAGGACGCACGTCAATCTCACGCATGAAACTGCTATCTACACGAACTATACCCTTATGAACATCGTCCTGTACAGCTTCCGCAACTTTTAATTTCAGGTCTGTCATCATCTGACGTACCACCCGCTTTACGAAGAAAAGCCAGGAATCAAGTCATATGCCATTTAGTTTCTGGCTTTTCTGCGTCCAGAAAATGCGTGCACTCGATTATTATATCGTCACGCATTTTCTTGACAATATACTAGTTTATCAGTTATGACTTTAAAAAACTTTCTTTTATGACGCCCCTGCGGAGTGAAAAAAACTACTTTATCTGAACTTTAGGCAACGGAATCGGAGGAGGCAAGTTAACTTCCCTTGCGAAGATAAGCGCCTCAACATTGCACCTTGAAAGAACAGTGTTAAGAACGCTCGACATGATGTCCTTTGGAATCTTCTTATCCTTCTTCCAACTGTCAAGAATCTCGGTTACCTTCTCAGGCTTATCAAAGAACGTCAAAAACCCATTCATAACCATATCGCCAAGCTTCGGCTCGTATTTGGCCGTGAATTCAAACTGGAACTTAATCGCTGTCTGCTTTGTAGGACCTACCGCTAATTCAGTCTTCACAACGTCCTTAATAGCGACATTATTGTTGACCTGAACTTTACCCTTAACCGGGCCGTGCTTTTCAATCACGATTTTTTCAAACGCTAATCCAACAACTGGCATACCCTCAGGGGAAGACAAGCACTATATAAACATTATGCATAGACGAGAATATATTTCCACGCAACAGATTTATACCCGCTGTGAAATGCATCACACATGCATGCAGGAATCGACTTTGGTTCAACCCTGACAAAAGCAGTATATGAAAAAGACGGCTTTCAATTCTTATCCACTTCAGAAAAACCGCTTGAACAAATCCTCAAAGAACTAAAAGAAGCAGGAACCCAAAAAATTACACGCGCAGGACAAGGATACAAAGAATCATTCAACGCGCTTTTTGATGGGCTTGAAGTCAAAACGCCAGACGGCGACCCAATCAAATCCGAAATCGAACTGCAGGCAAACGGCGCAAGAAAACTCCTCGAACTCGATGGAAGAACAATAGACGAATTCCTACTTGTTTCAATAGGAACAGGAACATCATACACGTTCGTTCGACCGGATGGAGCCACACACTACCCTTTTGGAAACCCAATGGGCGGAGGATTCATACGAGGCTGCGCGCGAATACTCGACTTATCACCAACACACCTAGCACGAAGAGCAGAACGCGGAAAACCAGCGGACCTATTATTCAAACACGCACTGCCGCAAACCAAAGGAACGCCAGAAGGAGAACTTGTCATTTCACACTTCGCAAACATCACTGAAGACACGCCAAGCACAGATGTATGCGCAAGCGTCATCAACACAGTCGCGACCCTAATCACCCGAGACATCATGATGCTAGACTCATTCCCACACCAAAAACCAAAACACGTCGTCTACATAGGAAGCACCATGGAACTTATGCCCTCTCTTCAAAAAAAACTGGAGCTCTACCAGCCATTCATCCAAAAAGAACTACATTTCCCAAACCACGCCGCATACGCACTGGCCCTTGGAGCATACATACACTGTACCAAAAGTATTTAAGAATCAGGAACAGATAACGTCAATATGATTCCTGAATTCCTAGCGCACCCGCTCATATTCAACCCACTGGTCATACTCGCAAGCCTAGTTCTCCTGTACCTTAGCGCGGACTATCTTGTCGATGGAATATCCAACTACGCGAAAAAACTCGGACTATCAGATGCCATAATAGGAACAGTAGTCGTCGCTATGGCAGCGTCCGCGCCAGAAATAATAAGCTCAGTATCAGGATTCATCTCCGGATCAGAAAGCGTAGGATACGGAGCAATACTTGGAGCTAACATGGTCCACGTAGGATTCGCACTCGGACTTGTAGCAGTCCTTGGACGCAGAATAGAACTCGAACCAAGCCTTTTCACAAAAGAACGCGCGACCATCTGGGCAGCGCTAATGCTGCCATTCATACTCGCGCTAGATGGACAACTAAGCAGGCCTGATGGAGCGATACTCATCATAGCATTCGTAATCTATCTGCTGAATTTATGGCGCCTCGAAGGCACGTTTGGAAAATTAAAGAAAAACGTACCACTAAAAAGCATATGGAAAGACGCCTTCGTCTTCTTAGGATGCCTAGCCGCGCTTTTGCTAGCAGGAAAATACCTCGTCTTCAGCTCAGTGCAAATAGCGAACTATTACTCTATTCCTGCATACTTTGTCGCGCTCACAGTAATCGGAATCGGAACCACAATACCTGACATCGCGGTAGAACTTCGCAGCATAACAAAAAAACACGCAAGCATCGGACTTGGAGACCTGCTTGGAAGCCTCATAATCGAACTATTGCTCTTCTTTGGAATAATGGCAGTCATCTCACCAATAACAGTGCCTCTAACGCAAACAGCCAATGCACTCATATTTTTAGCAGCAAGCATAACACTCGTCATGTTCTGGATGAAACGCAAAGAACTCACCTGGAAACACGGAATTGCCTTCATGTCAATGTATTTCTTATTCCTCGCAACAGAGATTTGGCTCTCATTTTAAACGAAAGACATAAAACAAAGGACAAACAAATCAGACTTATGATACTCGTAGATGATCATTGCCATTTAACGCATGAGCTTCTAAAGAACCAGCTAGACGCCGTTTTAGAGAGAGCGCGAAAAGCAGGAGTCAAAGCAATCATATGCTCAGGCGTCAATGTTCCTACAAACCGCGAAGTATTAGAACTCGCCAAGAAATACGCACCTCTCGTTAGATGCTCGCTAGGAATCTACCCAATCGACGCGCTAGACATAGCTCCGGATGAAACAGGACTTTCACGCCAAATAGAACATTTCGACGTCGACAAAGAACTCGAATTCATACGCGCCAACAAAGAACACATCGCAGGCATCGGAGAAGCGGGCCTAGACTACCACTGGGTCAAAGACGAAGCGCTCAAGAAAAAAGAAAAAGAAAACTTCGCCAAAGTAATCAAAACCGCAGAAGATATCAAAAAACCGCTAATAGTGCATACGCGCGATGCTGAAGCCGACTGCATAGATATGCTTCAAAGCAGCTCTGTAAAAAACGTAGTCTTGCACTGCTTCACAGGACGAAAGCACATCGTAAAAAAGGCAATAGATCTCGGATATAACTTTTCCATTCCTGCGGTAATCGAAAAACTGCAACACTTCAAAATGGTAGCTGAAATGGCAAACATCAACCAATTACTCTCTGAGACAGACGGGCCCTGGCTATCCCCCGTGCCTGGACAGCCCAATGAACCAGCCAACGTAATCTACACTGTACGCAACATAGCCAAAATCAAAGGATTCACCGAAGAAGAAACCGCCAACAACATCTGGCTCAATTACCAAAGAATATTCTGCTAAAACAATTTCCCGCCCTGATGATTAGTCTGCTTCTGCTCACCATAATGCGCCTCTCCACGAAGCTCAGTAAAGCACAACTGCGCAAAACGCGCGCCAAGCTCGAGTTCGCTATCGAGGAACGGCAACAGCATGAATGCTAAAAAACCCTCATAACCCGCTTCACCAAATGTACTCAAAAGCGCAGACTGAGTGAACCTGAACAAACTTGTTCTCGCAGCGATATGAAACATCAAAGAACGAGGAGTGTTCACCCTCTCGCATGTGATGACGAAATACGGCTTCAAACGCTCCAACTTCACGCTCAATTTATCCACGACAACCTTCTCCTTGATGTCGTACCCCTGCAAACGATCCTCATAACCTTTGAGAACAAACGCTTTGCCAAGCTTAGGCTGCCGATTGTCTGATTTTTGAACTGCAAGCTTGCCACCATCATCAATCTCCACAATAGCCGCCAAGCGCATATCAAAACCGTTAGCTGTCAGCTGAGCATCAATATCAGCATAATCAGTAACGAGTTTATTCGACAGAATCTTCTCCTTCAAAACATCACGACTCAAATGCATAACATAAAGACTTTTAGAACTTTATTTAATCATTTCGGCAGCGCAACACCAATAAGAAAAATCCTCTCAGATTTTGCGCGATGATTGAGATATTTTGTGAAAAACCTCAAGCCATCATAGCGGACCAGCACCAATGAATTGCGCTCGGGAATTACACGAAGAACTTCAGTATCACCCTTCACAAAAACAGCATAACTCCCCTCAGTCTCACTCAAAGAATTCAAATCTAAAAAAAACAACACTCCCTTGCCAGACTTCAACGAATCATAAAGCAAAGAATAATCGCCCTTCGAGAACTTAGCAATCGTGAGCGCAGATAACCTAATTTTATGACCCACAATAGTCGATATGAGATTCTTGAACTCAGATGACTTCGCGACATCAGGAGCTTTTGAAACACTGTACGAGTACTTCAACGGATTATGCGCTTTTTGCCAAGATTTAGCGGATAAAACTTTCAACCATGCAGGAGATAGAAAATCAATCAAACGAAGAGCCCCATTATTCTTGAAATGCACACCTGCTTGCGCCAGCACATCATCAGAATACCTCGGGTTCAACCACTTAGCCATGGAACCACCCCGCGAAAGTCACCCTCTTCTTATCAGAAAGAATCTCCTGCACCTGATGAACAGACTTCGCTGATACTTTGAACAAGCAAAGCGCGCCAAAACTTGGAATAAACGACTTAACAACTTTATTTTTATCGAAAAACTGCAACGCTCCACCATCACGCTTTGTAAAACCACTTGACATCTGAACGACATACGCGACCTTCCTTCCCTCCAAACGATCGTCATGTGGAAGCAGATAATCAGTATCGCCATAAATGAAACCAGACATGTCTATTGAATGAAGAGTTTCACCAGTTATATCCGCTATGAACTTTATGAAACTTGGCGAACTAAAAAAAGAATGGAACTCGCGCAGAAGAGCATCCTCACACAATTTGATATCCTTTGTCTGACGGAATTGGAACAAATCGCTATTCTGCTCTGAAAACTCCTCACGCAAAAGCGCGTTCTGAACCTGAACCAATCGCTTTGAGAAAAAATCAGCAAGCACAAGATGAGCAAAAGGCTTTGCCTTTGAAAATTTCAAACGAAGAACCTCTTTCGACTTCAAATACTTCTGATTCACCCAGTCATGCATACCGACGCTAAAGCAACGCAACGTTTATAAACAATTCGACAGGACGACAAACATAAGAGCCCGTGGTCTAGCGGTATGATACGACATTCACACTGTCGTGGTCGCCGGTTCGAACCCGGCCGGGCTCATTTAACGTTACCACTTCCTTCAGAACACGAATCCTTTAAAATAAATACACGGCAAAACAATAAATGATTGCATTACTGATATTGCTGCCCGCGCTCACAATCGCAGACTACCCCTCATTTCTATTTGACAATTCAACATACGCAGGAATGATAATAGTAAGCGACATCAAAGAACCAGCAGAAGCAATCGCGGTCAACACCATACTCAACTCGCTACCAACATACGCAATCCCAACAAAATCAAAATACAGAGATGACACAATACGGGCAACTCCTAAACAACTGCTTGAATCCATCCACAAATCATCAACAATAGAGCACATAACAACACCAACTCTCATCATCGGAACCACCTGCGCAAACAAATGGGCAGACCTGCTAATTCCCAGTACGACCTGCGAAATATTCAAGCAACAAGAAGCAGTCATCAGCACTCACACAATAAACAGCCATCCAGTAATTTTAATCACGGCAACAAACGCAAGCATGGTACAAGAAGCCACCAGCTACCTGCACAACTCCAAATCACAACTAGCCGCCCAACAAATCCACATCCTCAAAGGAACATACGCCTACTCAAGCAGAGGCGATGCAGAACCTCTTGCCAGCAATATATCAAAAATAAACAGAGACTTACAAGAATACCGCCAAACACCATACAAAAAATACGGACAAGTCATCAGGAACTTACACTCAGACAGAATACAACCACCTTACCCAATCCTTAACTGAGCCAAAATAAAACTAGCCCGCTCATCAGGCGATAACAGAGGAACTTGAACCAAATCATACCCTGCTTCGTAATACACACTCGCAAGCTCATCATGCAAACGCCTTGCAAGAGCAGGATCCTTCTCGTAACGCTCTGCATCACTTACAAACCGCTCTAACGGACTTAACAAAAACACGCGCGCATAACCATGCTCAACCTCTGCAAGCTCGCGAGGTACTTCGATTCCATTCACCCTGCAATACGCCCGCCCATCAAGCACGCCCCTATCACAAAACGCGCCAGCAGGGGCGTCTTTCTCACGCTCAAGCTGAAGAACAAGAACCAACTGCTGAAACCCGCAAAAATCAGTCCACGGCAAAATACCACCCTCACGCTTTGATTCCCTTGCGATAACATCACGAGCAGCCTCAGGAACAACAGAAAACCCACGCGATTCAAGAACACCCAACGTTGTGCTCTTACCAACACACGGACCTCCAGTGATGACGTACTTCATACACAATAGCAAGAGTTGCAGTGAATAAAAACGCATCTATGAAAAAATAGGGCAGAGTGTTGCATGGCAAAGATGACACAAGACTTATAAACCACCCAACGGCAAGAATCCACCAACGGGGCTATAGTCTAGTGGTAGGATGCAAGGTTCGGGACCTTGTGGCCCGTGTTCGAATCACGGTAGCCCCATATTGAGGAGGATTTCGAGAATTCGAAAACCGCGCGAATTTTATTTTGTTCACGGTTTTTGCGTTTTCGGGACCTTGTGGCCCGTGTTCGAATAAAGAAATTGCCATTGGCAAGTTCTGTCTTTCATTTTGGGTGTGTACATGGCAAAACCCCAAAATGAAATCACAGTAGCCCCATTATTGGAGGCCGACTTCGAGAATTCAAAAGGAAAACAATAGTCCTGTTGATGTAATTTCGGGAAAAAAGTGGAAACCGTGCGAAAAACTGAATAAAATTCGCCCATCAACAAGTATATAAGGAAGATTGTTTCATTTTGATGCGTGGTGTCGAAAAAACTTCAACAGCTATTTCTCATTTCAATACCACTATTTGTAGTTCATGGTTTGGAAGAATACTGGACGGGATTTTATAACGTCGATCCTATTTTCAAAATTGTATTCAATTCTTTTGGAACCATGAATCTTTTCCAAGCGTTATTTCTTTTATTTCAAATAATGTTATGGGCACTTTTTATATTTTCTTATCTCATTCTTAGAAAGAAGTGGTTGATTGGTTTAATGGCCATATTAGGAGTAGTCTTTATTTTTGAAATACACCACCTGATCGAAGCAGTGATATTGCGGGCCTACTATCCTGGAAGCATCTCAGCGTTATTGTTTCCAATCATCGGATTTTTCTATTGGAAAGAACTGATAAAAAATTGGAACTAAAAAGAATCAAAGTTCTGATTTCATCTCAGCCAATCTGTCCTTTATACCACTCAATCTGTTCCTTGATTCGCCCAATTCATTGGCATAATTTGTCAATTGTTTAAGGTCTGAAAAAACCTTTTTAAAATATGCGAGTTTATTTTCCTCACGCACTGATTCTGAAGACCTTACTGATATACCGGCACTAACCAGCCGAGTAATAATTCCTGAAAGTTCTTGGATTGTGTTATCAAGTTCTTTGATGATTGGTTTACTGGCCATTTTTTGTTACCTCATTCAATAGCTTCCTTGATGCATTCCCCTTTAAATAAGTTTCTACGCTCAGATTTGGAAAACCTCCTCCCTGGTTTTTCGGATGGACTGCATTTTCCATGGTGTCGCTTCAAGTCTGCAGGTCATGCGAAGCGCGGTGATTCGAACGTCCTTCTGAACACACCCCCAAAACATATATAAATCGTAAAGCCATAAAGAGCGTTGAAAAGAGATGAAAATAAGCATAGACACTTTGTCGGACTCGAAAGAACACATACTCAGGGCTATTGAACTGCTAAAGCATATAGTTGGAGAGAACGCTCATACCAACTCACCTGCAGCGCTTGAACCAACGCAGGACATGGCAGGGCTAATGAGCATATTCGACAATACTCCCGCGCCAATAGAACCGCAAGCACCTCAACCAATCACGCCCGCGCCACACGTGCAGGAAAACGAAGAAAAAGACATACCCCGAATAGAATTCTACTAACATGGCGCAAAACCCAATCCACCAAATCGCAAATGACACACGGCTTTTGCGAGAACAACTCGTGGAGAAAGTGCCAGGCCATTTTGATATGCGACACGTCATAAGCGCATGGCTTGGCAGCCTATTCTTCGGATTCACATTCGTACTAAAAGGACTCCTCTTAGAAATAGGACTTCGACTCGACACAATACATCTTGTTCTTCTTGTTGTCGCAACTCTAACCATAATCTCGGCAGAAATATACTTTGTCGGATACGCGCGCGTGCCTGACAAGCAAAAACGCAGATTCTTCCAATTCTGGATAAAAAGAATAAGCGCATATTACGGCATAGCAATATTCACAAGCTTCCTACTGCTAAGCGTTTATGGCATCACAACATTCATCCCAGACCCTAAACTCATCCTCAAACTCGTAATAGCGATAAGCTTTCCAGCAGGCGTAGGCGCCGCCGCAGGAGACCTACTTAAGAGATACTAAGAGCAAAGCATTTAAAACGCCCCTTCTTGAAGCACAATATGCCATATAGATTCCTAGAAGATATCACCCAAGCAGATGTAGCATTCAAAGCCACAGGCAAAACTCTAAACACGCTATTCAAATCAGCAGCTCATGCAGTCATAGAAACAATGGCAAACCCAAAAACAGTAAAGCCAAAACTCACATTCGAATTCACCAAAAAAGAACAAACAGTGGAACGCCTATTATTTGAATTCCTAGAAGAGATAATCTACCTCAAAGACAAAGAAGCTGCAGTCTTTTGCAGCATAACAGTCAAAGTAAATGAGAAAACACTAGAAGCAAAAGCAATCCTTAAAGGAGACACTGTGAATCCCAAAAAGCAGGAACTACACCAAGACGTCAAAGCCATCACCATGCACAATTATAAAGTCGAACACAACAAAGAATGGAAAACAACAATCGTACTTGACATATGAACGAATTCCAAAAACCGGAAATGAAACAAAGCTCTGAATATACTTGGGACATCCCTCAAACATACAAAAAAGGAATGAACGTGCCCGCAAGGATATACGCAAGCAAAAAACTACTTGAAGGAATGGACAATTCAGTCTACAACCAACTAACAAACGTAGCATGCCTTCCGGGCATAGTCAAACACGCACTATGCATGCCCGACGGCCACAGCGGATACGGCTTTCCAATAGGAGGAGTAGCAGCTTTCGATCCCAACACAGGAGTCATATCGCCCGGAGGCATTGGATTTGACATCAACTGCGGAATGCGCCTTGTCACGACAAACCTCACATACAACGACATGAAACCACACCTCAAAAAACTCGTCGATTTACTATACACCAAAGTCCCATCAGGAGTAGGCGGAACAGGATTCGTAAAAGTCGACAAGCCAAAATTCAGAGAAGTCATGAGCCTTGGCGCCAAATGGTGCGTCGACCAAGGATACGGCTGGGAAGAAGACCTTGAACGCATAGAAGACTATGGCAGAATAAAACAAGCAAACCCAGACCAAGTGAGCGACAAAGCGGTCAGCCGCGGAATCAATCAAATAGGAACACTCGGCTCAGGAAACCACTACCTTGAAATACAATACGCAGGAGAAATATTCGATGAAAAAACCGCAAAACAATTTGGCATACACAGCAAAGACCAAATCTGCGTAATGGTCCACTGCGGAAGCCGCGGATTCGGACACCAAATAGGAACAGACTATCTAAAAATATTCGCAGACGCGATGAAAAAATACGAGCTACACGTACCTGACCCTGAACTCTCCTGCGCTCCATTCAACAGCACAGAAGGACAAAAATATTACGAAGCGATGGCATGCGCCGCCAACATGGCTTTCGCCAACAGGCAAGTCATACTGCACAGAATACGCGAGTGCTTTAGCCAAACATTCGAACGAACAGCCGAAGACCTCGACATGCACCTAGTCTACGACGTAGCGCACAACATAGCCAAAGTAGAAGAACACAAAGTAGACGGCAAAAAACGAAAACTTGTAGTGCACAGAAAAGGAGCCACACGATGCTTTGGCCCATCACGCGAAGAACTCGCTCCAAGATTCAGAAAAACAGGACAGCCAGTAATAATCGGCGGAAGCATGGAAACCGGAAGCTACCTACTAGTCGGAACAGACAAAGCGCTCGAAGAAACCTGGGGAAGCACCGCCCACGGCAGCGGAAGAACCATGAGCAGAACACAAGCGCGACGCGAAGTCAAAGGACAAGAACTCCAAAAAGAAATGGAAAAAAGAGGAATATATGTTAGAACCGCAAGCTACTCAGGCCTAGCTGAAGAAGCAGGATTCGCATACAAACCAATCTCAGAAGTAATCGATGTCATGCACAACGCAGGAATCAGCAAGAAAGTCGTGGCATTCAAACCTATCGGGAATGTGAAAGGCACCGCTATGCTGAACCAAATGATTCTTCTGCCTCTGCTCCTATTTGCTTTCTTAATTCTACAACTTCTGTTTTGATATCTCTCCAGCGGATGAGCCCCTTCTTGCTAAGCGCAATTACTTGTTTTCTGCGAAGAATCTTTTCTTTGTGCTTTAGCCTCAAAAGGGCCAATAATGCCAGCGTATCTTCTTTTCTATAAACTTCAAGAGCGAAATAATCTTTATTGTACCTCATCAATTTTCCATTCCAATATCTAATTCGTCCTGCTTCAAAAGTACGGCTAAAACTCGGCCTGAATCTTAGATTGGTCAGTCGTTCGTTTATCTCACTAAGAAGTTGTTTATCTTCACCGAATATTCTGACAACATATTGAAAATACTTGCCTGCTTTTCTCACTAGAACACTGCCGTCCGCATCTATAAGCCCTGATAGAAATGAGATGAAGTTACTTTCAGTCACCCAATCTGGAATCCTGTCTTTCGAACGTTCTTCGAGAAAAGAAAAACTGCAATAGTCCAGGTCCACCCACAATGCATACTTTCCATCTTCACTCTTTCTGCAGTTGACCATACCATACTTGTCGAACTCACAAGTAAAAAGATCGACAAAACATTTTCTTGTCGTATACGTTACGGCTCTTAGTGTGAATTTTGATTTTTGAAACACGTGAACATCGCCAAGAACGAATCCATAAAGATATGCTTTATCCTGATTGGAGCCTGAAAACTGATGTCGCAAGTATTTCATGTTTGCGTTTCTCACCGATTCATCATTGCTAAGAATGCGGATGTCATTCTCCTTAAGGATCTTTGTTGCTGTTGCCCTATTTATACGAAACTCTAACGATATAGCTCGAACAGATGGATTCTCCACATAGCGTTCAACAAGCTTTGCCGCATTGATATGCTTGCGCTTTGCGAGTTTTGCAGATTCTCTAACACCCCTAATAAACAAGCCAGCTCTTTTTAAATGATAACCTAGCGTGTTAGGATGGATATGTAACTTGTGCGTCTTCTCCAAGAAATCTGACGTTTCTCTCAATGAATGACCTTGTTCATAGAATTCTTTGGCTGCAACGACAATCGTTTGTTCCACAAGTCAGTCGCACGCACAATAGCTTAAAAACCTCGTGAGCGAATTTGTCCAGTGGGTCTTATTGAAATAAGTATTTAAACCTCCGTCCATTCAACCAAAATATGGCCAACGAACTAACCATACTAGCAGACATCATCTTCGGTAAAATACAATCCTGCATAGAACTGAAGAGCAAATACTACAAATTCGACCAGCAGCTCAAAACGCACGTAGAAAAAACACTCGCTGAAGCAAAAAGCGAGAATATTGTTCTTCAGGCAAAAATCAGAACCGCGCTAGCCTCTGAAAAAAATGAGACCACCAGAACTTCGCTCGCACAAGCATTTGAAGCCACGCAAGACATAGAACAAAAACTAGAGCCAATACTCTTTGACTGCGAGCGAAACCTAACACAAAACAGAACACGAGACCCGCTTTTATCTGCACTCCATAGACTAAAAACCACTCTTGCGGACGCTGCATCAGCTATAAAACCAGCAATAGAAGAAAGCAAACTCAAACAATTCCAGACAATCTGGACAACAACAGGAGCAAAACGCGAAGTACTCGCGATAATAACACGCCTTTGCACCCTAAAAGAACTGATAACTGAAAACTACACTGAATACTTCATACGAAAAAACAAGATTTCACCTCCAGACAGCTCAACACTGGTTGACGGCACTTACAAACGGCAAGGCCAAATAGAATCAGAAATCACAAGCGCGATACAAGCATTGCAAGCAAAACTCCAACCACTCCTCCCAAACGATTTGCGAATAGTGCATTCAGACAGCCCTCATAACGTGCCAATACTACACCTTGGACCGACAATGGTCTGCAACGACCTCAACTTCGAACAACTGCCCTCGCTCGCCTCCAAAGACCCAAGAATGATACCAATTAGCCTTATATGCGCGCTATACACAACACACTTCTTTGAAGAAGGAACATTCCACCACAACTATCAAAGCGGACCATACTCAATCTCACTCACAATGAAAAAACTATACCTTCTGCTTCCAGTTCTACAACAAGCAATACCAGCAATAGATTTTGAACAAATAAAAGATGCATGCAAAACTCTTTGGTCTACAAAACGAGAACAGTTCAGCGGCCTTGTGGACCATCTTCTACGCACTGAAGGCTTCGCCAAATATTATTCACGAGAAAATATGTGGAAAGACTGATCAGCGAATAAAGAAATTGCCTGAAACCAATAAAATGCCATGCGTTTTATGGGCCCAGAAAACGCAAAGCGTTTTCTTGGACTCGCTATCCCACCGGAGCAGAGCTCCACGGTATTTCGCGAGTTTTCTCCTACAAGACAGGCAATTTCTGTCTTACCGTTTGAATCTTTCAACTGCAGCAAGCTGCAAAGTATCAAATTCAAACGGTAATCAATCCAACAACCAAATTCACAAAAATAAGAACGACGAAGAACAAACTCACATACGACCAAACCCTGATGCCGTTTTTCCTGAATAACTTCACGCAGACCAGCTGGAACATCCTGCCCCCATCAAGCGGGCCCAACGGAAGCAAATTGAAAAGACCGATGCCAATGTTGAGCATAAACAAGACGACAAAAAGAGTCGAAACCCATTTGAGTATCATCGGAGTTACTGAACCATACATTTGCGCGAACGTCTCGTTCACATCAAGATGAGGACTTGCCTTGATGCCCATATACGGCCTAGATTCGTTCGAAAGACTTGAGCCAAGAGTCAGATTGAAAACGGCATCCTTTGTACCGACCTCAATAATATCACCTGGCGCATATGAAGACAAGACAGTAGAAACATTCGCTGAAGAATGAATCGGCTGATCAGCAAGAGCGATAAGTATGTCACCATCCTTAAGCCCCGAATCAAGCGCAGGACCTGAAACTTCAGTTAGTTCCACACCGCCAGGCAAGAACGCCATGCTCAAAAGAGGATTAAACAAAGCCAAAATCCCGAACATCAGAACGGCGAAAATAATATTCGAGAACGGACCTGCCGCGAACACTGCAAGCTGCGACCTTGCGGGTTTAGCGCTTAACTGCACTTCATCGGGCTCTACAAACGCCGCAGGGATTATTGGAACAAAAATACTCAAAAACGCGAACCCACTAGACTTCACCCTCATCTTATGCACGTTCGCTAGAACACCATGAGCGAACTCGTGAACAAGCGCTATCAAGAAAATGCTGATAATCCAATAACTGAACGGAATGTAAAACACTCCCTTGGCCTCTATTGGAAGCACCGGCTGAACGCCAGGAACGCCTGAACCTGTGAACAACATTATCGTATTGCGGATAAGCTCGATTGCTATGAGAGCCATTCCTAGAAAACCAACTCCTGTGCCGATATCACCTAGCACACGAAGAATACGAGGAAACCTTTGCGCGAAACGCTTCATCCAAGACAATCCAAAAGATGAACGATACATAATCACATACAAAAGAGGGAACAACGCCTTTTGAACCTCAATACGAGAACGCCTAGCCCACAAAAACACCGCTAACGCTACAATAAAAACAACAGCGAATAAGCCGTCAACAGTCATAAGAACTACTTCTTACGCTTCGGTTTAAATTTCTTTCCTGCGCACAAACGGCACTTGACCTGTCCTTCCGTAACCTTACGAGGAGGAGAGCGCAAAACAGACTTGCAACGCCTGCAAACAAACTTGTTACGAAACAAACGAACATCAGCCTCAGGGAACTTAACCATATTACTCAGTACCTCCCTTAATCTGCTTCATATACTTCTCACCAAGAATGGTCCAATAAATAACCTTGCAATTCGCTACAACCTGACCTGCGAGTTCTTCTGGAATCTTCAAATCGAAAGTCTCGAAAGTCTCATCATCCATAACATTCGCTGAATCACCAGTGACGCTAAGAACAGAAGCTGACTTCTTCTCAATAATAGGAACCTCAACGTTATCGTGAGCAGGCAAAACAATCTCCCGCTTCTTATTGTCCATAATGCCAATAGCCACAATACGAGCCTTAGCATGGCCGTGCTTACCTGACTTTGACGTCTCGGCGCTTGCGACCTTGCACGCTATACCATCAATCAAGATATAGCTGTTCTCCTTAATATTGCCCGCACCAGTTACTTTCGTGCTCATAGAAGGCAAGGGGATATGGGGGGTTTAAAAAGGTTACTGTTGGACTTATAAATCACTTCAATAGCCACTCGATCTCTTCATCCTCAAGCTTGAGCTCCTCGCCTATATTTTGAGCGCTAGGATGCTTGCCCTTGAACAAACGCTGAATGTGAGGCATGCTCTGCTGCAAAGCCTTTCTTGCCGAACAATGCGAAGCGAACGCAAGCTTCTTTGAAACCTGCTGGCGCTTAGCATACTTCTGCTTTGCCATCCACAATTTGAGCAAACGCTGAGTGCGAGTATATTCAACAACAACCGCCTGCTTCTTATCCTTTGCAACAGCCACACCAGCAGTCATCAAAACATTAACGTACACCAAAAACCGCCAGTACTGCCAACGCCTAATGCGGCCACGAAACATATCAGCTCTCGACAATGAATCATACGCCCTCGCAAGGTCAGCTGGCACCTTGTACTCCTTGGGCAAATTCTCATCAATCCAAAGCAAACTCTCATCAAGGTCCTCTTCCACAGTATCGAGCGCTGACACTGCAAGAGCAGGGTCAGTCGATTTTAGAATCTTCACCAAAGCCTGCATAATGCTCTCGGTTCGCTGCCTATCATGCAAAGTATTGAGCGAATCCATAGAAAAACCAACTGAAGACAAAACCTGCAAATCAATTAGAGCACCACGCAAATCTCCGCCGCTGCGCCTTGCCAACGCCTTGAGAACATCATCAGACACTGTAAGTTTTTGCGCTTCGACAACACTCTTGATAGCAGGAAGCATTGAGACTACGCTCAACGCAGGAAACTCTACAAGCACGCACTTGCTCTTAATGGAACTGAGCTTTTGCTCAGATGCATCATTTGCCACCAAAATAATCGGATACTTCGAGGAAGCGAGAAGTTCGCCAATCGCGCCAATGCCTCCTCTATCCTCGTTTCCCGCAAAACCATCAACCTCGTCAATAAAAATGAGCTTTCCAGTCCCAAACAAACTCATCTGCTTTACTGCGCCCCCAATCTTAAGCTCAATCTCATCAGCCTTCCTGTAATCCGACGCGTTAACCTCAACAAGCTCCAAATTGAGCTTTTTAGCAAGAGCGTGAATAGCAGCAGTCTTTCCTGTGCCTGAAGGACCGTGCAAAAGAAGCGCGCGCTTCTTCTGCTTAGAATAATTCGACACAAAATCCAACAAGACTTTAGTATCGTGAGGAATATCCTCAAACTTAGGAGCGTATTTTTGAACCCAGTGCATACTATTTTGCCAACATCAAGCACTATTAAGGTTTACGGTGGCATAATGTTTAAATATCACAATAAAGACAACTCGCACAATGAAGCCAGTCGATATAACATTCAAAAAAATAGAAGTCAATGACTACTACAGCCAACTTGACCAAGTCAAGATAAGAATATTATTCAACGACGGCAAAGACAAAGCACTTGAAAAACAGCTCACGATAAAGACACCCGAACTGCACGTGCAAGAATTCCTCAAAGAAATAAGAACCAAACTCAAACAACAACACAGCGTGACCACTCTTGATGACGACCCGCTCGCAGCGACAGTCGTCTTAAGATTCACCCAAGAAACAGACATCGTTGAAGAGAAAATGACCAGATTCCTATCCCAAGTCAACGAACGCATACGCTCAGGAAAGCTCGCAAAGCTAAGCTACTGGGATATGGAAAAAAAGGTGAAAGGATTTGCAGCACAGTTCTAAATATGGCTCTTGAGCAACTTTTATAAACAAGACCGCGCGCTCGAAGCATAATGACACTTCCAAAACTAACCGACCTTAAACATTGGACGCCCGCAATCGAAAGCGAAATAACAAAAGCTTGGAAACAGTCTGAACGCTGGCGACTAAAACTAGACAAAAAACCAATCTATTCCATAGATACTCCTCCTCCCTACATCAATGCGCCAATACACATGGGACACGCAGTAACATACTGCTATATGGACTTCTTCGCACGCACAAAACGAATGCAAGGATTCGAAGTACTATTTCCATTAGGACTTGACCGAAACGGCCTTCCAATCGAACTTGGCGCGGAAAAGAAATACAACATAACACCATACAAAGTCGGAAGGGAAAAATTCATAGAATACTGCGAACAGCTTTTGAGCGAAATGGGCGCTGAAAGCATAGATACCTTCTCAAAACTTGGAATCTCATTCACCAGCTGGCAACACGGCGACCATCTTGGCGCAGTGTATAACACGGATAGCCCAGAGTACAGAACAGTATCACAATCAACATTCATCTCTCTTTACAAACAAGGAATCATCTACGAAGACAAACGAATCAACAACTGGGACCCTAAACTGCAAACAACCATCGCGGACAGCGAAATCGAATACCAGGAACTACCAAGCTCATTCAACCACGTGCGCTGGAAAATCAAAGAAACAGGCGAAGAAATAGTAATAGGCACGACAAGACCCGAACTCATCTGCACCTGCGCCATGGTAATCTACCACCCTGAAGACGCACGATACCAAAAACTCAAAGGCATGCACGCAGTGACACCTGTTTATGGCAAAACAGTGCCCATAATGGCGCACCCATTCGCCAACCCTGAAAAAGGAAGCGGCCTTGTAATGATGTGCAGCGCAGGAGACATCCACGACATACAATTCTTTCGAGAAATGAAACTCAAGCCGACAATCGCAATCAACCAAGACGGCAAAATGAACGAACACGCAGGACTTTTACAAGGACTCAAAGTAAAAGAAGCCCGCGAAAAAATGATTGAAGAACTACGCACAAAAGGACTGCTTGAAAAAGAAGAAAAAATAACGCACAGAACGCCGGTAAGCGAACGAAGCAAAGTGCCAATCGAATTCATAGAAATGCCAGAATTCTATCTCAAACAAACACACCTCAAGAATGAATTGCTTTCAATCTCAAAGAACATGAAGTTTTTCCCGGAAGATGCTCGCAGACTACTTGAAGACTGGATAGAACAAGTAAGCATCGATTGGCCGCTCTCACGCAGAAGATACTACGCGACACCAATACCGCTTTGGAACTCGAAAGGACTTGTTGCGGTTCCGCCAGAAGGCAAATACTACATACCGTGGAAAGAACAGCCGCCTGCTGACGCAGAAGTGTTCAAGAACGGCCAAAAAATAGGCACTGTGAAAGACTTTTCTAACGAACAATGGACTGGCGAGACAAGAATCCTCGACACATGGTTCGACAGCTCAATTAGCGAACTTGTAATACTCAAATACAAAAAAGACAACGCGTTCTTCGAAAAAGCGTATCCTGCAAGCCTTAGACCGCAAGGCAAAGAAATTGTCCGAACGTGGCTGTATTACACAATACTACGAGGATACCTAGAAACCAAAAAAGCCTGCTTTAACGATGTATGGATACACCAGCACATAACAGATGAAAGCGGGCGCAAAATGTCCAAATCACTTGGCAACGTAATCGACCCGCAAAAAATAATCGCAAAACACGGCGCTGAAGCTTTACGATTATGGGCCGCAACAGAAGGCAACTTGGCGAAAGGAGACTTGCGCTGCTCAGAAGAAAAAATCGCAGCAGAACTCAAAACATTGAACAAACTACTCAACATATCAAAATTCGTACTGCAGTTTGAAAAGCCGAAAAAAGTTCCTGCGCTAATGCCGCTCGACCAGTTGTATATTGACCTACTAGAAGACATCACCGCAACTGCCGCGAAAAACTACTCAGACTATGAATACCATGTGCCGCTGCTCAAACTACGCAACTTCCTATGGGAAGCATTCGCATCAAACTACATAGAACTAGTCAAAACACGAGCGTACAACAAAGAAAACGAATTCAATCTTTTAGAGAGTGAATCTGGCCGCTACACACTCTATTGGCTCCTAGAAAGAATGGCCACACTACTCTACCCAGTCGTGCCACAAATAACCACCGTAATAGGCCAAGCAATAGGCACAGACATGGAAAATGCCACGTTCCCACAAGCCAAAAAAATAACAAACGACCTGAGCCTCATTGATGAACTTGCCGCATTCAACACACTAGTATGGAAGACAAAAAAAGAGAAGGCAATATCACTCAATTCACCGTTATCTGAAATGCAAATACCTGACAAATTGAAACTGTTCGAAAAAGACTTAAAACTGTGCCACAAACTGCAATAAGTGGGATGGACGACGGCTTAAAGGGAACTTCTGCGATTTATGGCGGACAAACCCTGGCGAAACGGCCATAGCCGTCAAGACCCCTGCTGCCACCACAATATGAATTATCAACAAGATTGTCGACAGCAAGCGGCCGCAACTGGTCCTGCGCCGGATTCTGAACCACCCAAAATCGCATAGCAGTATTTCGCTTCAACAAACCAAACACCAAAGCAGCATACTCCTTCAACAACTCCTTATCACCCTCAAACACGGCAAGCCAACCCTTATGCTCAATCACCTGCGCTTGAGTCAATAACTGATTGTAAATATCATCATTCGTATCAAGCTGCGGACCTGCAAAATCACCGTATCGTACCTCAAGAAACGCATCCCTGAAAGACGCAGGAAGCTCGAGCAAATGACTACTCAAACGAACAATCTTAAACTTCGTACTACCACCCTTATACACAATCGAGCTACACGAATCAAGCCAACTAGACCACAAACTCCCAGCTCTACCAGTAGCCGCGTACTGCGCCAAACGCGCCTGAACATTCTCCTTAAAAGTCAACGGACGCACCACACCAAGCTCAAAAGGATGCTGACCAACCTCTTTCTTATCCACATTACACACCGCTCGCAACATCCCCATAACCTCGGCAAAAGGACTGTCCGCACGAACAACCTCCCACCTATGCGGCAAACACAAATCCAAACCAGCACTCTGACCATACTGCTTCAAAGCACCACGATAACGAAGAACATCCTCCCACATCCCAGACGCAGCCTTACGCTTCAAATCACTCAACTTAACATCAGCCATAAAAAATAAACAAGTAAGAACCCATTAATAAACATAATCATTTAACAAACTGCAAAAGCAAAATGACGGCAAGTTGCAGGATGGAAGATGGCAACTGGAAAATTTGGACGATACGACTAAAAAAAAACTACCCTATGAGAATGTTAGGAAATCTACGCAATTACTATTTCCGCTTCAGGAGTTTCAATTTCTGTGAATTTATGTTGTTCAATAATTCCTTTGATTATTTGGCAGTGTAGTTTTATTAGCTGTTGAACAGTTGGATTTTTCTGATTGATAGTGTACAGTTGTATGTTGCCTATCTTTTTTGTGGATAAAATAAGACTTTGTTTGAGCACGTGTGGAAAAATTTTGTAAAAAGTTGCTCTCCCAATCTCTGCTGCGCGTATAATCCCTGTTGCGCTGTACTCTAACCGTCTGCCAGTAATAAGTACATCGAGTATCTTTGCTTGGGGGTTGTAGCCCAATACATCAAGGAATGCGTTTTTCTCGTTCATCGCTATTCTGAAAAACATCAGAGTATTTAAATGTTCCTTTAATGAACAGTGCAGTTCTCTAAATGAACAGTTAAACAAATGTTTAAATAACTCAAAATTATTGTTAAAGTATGAAAGAGGCGTTCAAGGCAACTATTCTCGAGTTCTTACTCAAGAAAAACTGCATTGGCGGCGTACACACGCCGCTTGGCCGAGTTAAGTCGTGCATTGAGCTGCATTCAAAACCGGACAAAAAAGAATTCGAACAGGCACTTGATGAATTAGTCAAAGAGACATGGGTTATTTCTGCAACCAAGAGAACAGGTAAAGGAACAGACATCCACCTATCATTAAACCCACGAACGCTCGGCCAAATTTCTGAATTCCTCAGAACACATTAAAGCTTTGAACCAATAGTGAACATCGTCCCAAAAGTCAAAGGAAGTTGTGCAATCTGAAAAGAGTGTTCATTTCTATTTTGGAGGTATCACACTTAGAATGAACTGAAACATGGTCAGAAACTACGGCTCTTACGCTCTCTTCTTAGCAAATCACCAATATCAAACAAACGCTTGACGACCACTTTGCCGTCCATCGGACCCACAACGTCACCATAACCAATACACTCACTGTGCCGGTTCAAAATGACAACACGATCGCCAATCTTCGGGTCAGTATGCTTCACAATACTCTTGCCGAAAACGTCCCTGCCGCAAATGAAAAGCCACTCGCCTTCGGGGTTTACCACAACCCTGTGCTTTGCAAGCCTTCCAATCTCCTGCAAGAAACCAATTGACGGAATAAGAACAGGACCTCTAAGATGCGCAATACATTCGCCGATAAAAAGCGGACGCTTCGACAAAAGAGACTTATCCTTGAAACTAAAATACGAACGGCCGACAAGCTCGGCAGCTACCTTCTTCTGAATACCAAATAGCGCGAGAAATTCTTCAAGATTCATATCCGCACCAGCTTCGCAATGAAAAACCCTTCAGTACCCGTCTTATGAGGCCACAAACGCTTGCACAAAGCAATCGAAGAGTCTAGTTTTTGCCCAAAAACATCAGTTAGCGCAGAGTCTCCAACTTTAAGATTCACCTTCTCAAGACGCACAGGAAGATTCTCCAAAGCCCACTGCATATTAAGCTCATTCTCCTCAGGCTCAAGAGAACAAGTGCTGTAAATAAGAACTCCTTCTTGTTTAAGGCAATCCACCGCGTTCTTTAGCATACGCTTTTGAATCGCAGAACTTCTTAGAACACCATCATAATCACGCTTTTCAAACCACTCCTTCTCGCTCAAATAATTACCCGCACACGGAGCGTCAAGAAGAACCTTGTCAAACTGAACGTTAAGACCTTTTGCCAGCGCAGAATCGCCCTTGAACACAGTAGCGTTACCAACCCTGCACCGCTCAAGATTCATGAGCAAACTAGGAATCCTATGCTCCTTGAGTTCATACGATATGATTGTGCCTTTGTTCTCCATCAAAGCAGCCATCTGAGTAGTCTTGCCGCCAGGAGCCGCGCCACAATCCAAAATCAATTCACCCGGCTTTGGATCAAGCACTTCAACCGGAAGCTGAGCTGCCGCCTCCTGCAAATAATAAAGACCAAGCAAAAACTCAGTAATAGCGCCAAGAGAAAACTTGCTCTTAACAACACGATAACCATCCCGCGTGAATGGAACACGCTCGAGAACGACACCAAGCGCGGAAAGCCGCTCGACAAGAGCTTTAGCAGAAATCACGAGAGTATTCACTCGCAAAGTCTTCGGGATATCGATATCGACAATCTCCCCGCCTAGCTGAGCGTAACGCTCACGAAAAAATTCTCTTCCACCTTTGACCATGCGCAGTGTCCTCAACAGCAATTCCGTGTTTTTTCAACTCATCGCGAAGCTCATCAGCTCTCGCGAAATTCTTAATCTTGCGAGCGTTCTCACGCTCAGCTATAAGTTTGGCAACATCAGCAGAAAGCTCCTCCTCAACTGAAAGAATGCCAAGAACAGAATCTATCTCTTTCATGAATTTATCAACCAACTTCGCATCCTTCTTACTCAACTGATGGATTCCAAGCTTGTTAATCTCGTTCATAAACTCAAATAATGATGCGAGCGCCGAACTCATCTCCAAATCATCATCAAGCGAGGATTCGAAAGCAGCCTTCGCTCGCTCGATTGCGCTTGCGACCTCCTTCTTCTCTTCTGAACCGTGCGCTTCTTTAAGCTTTAGAACAAAATCATTGAAACGCTGAACAGCCACGGTGGCAGCATCCAATGATTCGAACGTGAAATTCATCTTCTGACGATAATGCGAAGATAGAAGCAAGTAGCGGACAGCAAGAGGAGCATAACCTTTCGCCAAAATATCACGCAATGTGTAAAAGTTACCAAGAGATTTGGACATCTTCTTATTGTCCACAAGAAGGTGCTCTGCGTGAAGCCAATACTTGGAAAACGGCTTTTCTACACAACCTTCTGTCTGCGCAACCTCATCTTGATGATGCGGGAAAAGCAAATCAATTCCACCCGTATGAATGTCAATTGTTTCAAACTTATCCGGATGGAAACCGCGCTCGAACATCTTAGTCAAATGCTTCGCGCTCATAGCACTACACTCAACATGCCAACCAGGACGGCCCTCGCCAAACTGAGCAGGCCATTTAACATCACCATCCGCCTTGTCCCAAAACTTCCACAAAGCAAAATCCGCCACATTCTCTTTCTCATACTCATCCTTAAGAATACGCCCTGAAGCGCCTGCCTTAAGACCCGCAAGGTCAATATGAGCGAGCCTGCCATAATCCTTGAACTTATCAATAGAAAAATAAACACCATCCTGACTCTTGTACGCAACACCCTTCTTCAAAAGATAATCTATCAACGCGACCATTTCAGGAATATGCTCAGTCGCCTTAGGATAAACCTCAACCTTCTCAATATTTAACGAATCACAATCCTTGAAAAACTCATCAATATACTTCTGAGTGAACTCCTTAAGAGAAATCTTCGCCTTTTGACTGTCACGAATAGTCTTATCATCCACATCAGTGAAATTCTTCACCTGCGTGACCTTAAACCCCTTATACTTGAGATACCTTCGCAGAACATCCTCAAACACGAAAGTACGCAGATTACCAATATGGACAAAATTGTAAGGAGTTGGACCACACGTGTACATCCTAACCCTGCCTTCATTTAGAGGCGCAAATTCCTCCTTCTTCAAAGAGAGCGAATTGAACAGCTTCATACGCACAATTTCAGAAGGGCAGTTTAAATAGCTTTGCCCTTCTTTCGCAGGCGCGCAATATACGGCGAGAGGCCCTTCATCAAGAACTCAAGAGAGTACTTGCGCGTCATCATATACGCCCCCACTGCTACAAAAGCCGCGGCAATCGCGTAACCAAACAAAATAAGCGTGTCAGGAAGCAAGTCCATAAACGGAGAATCGAACAAAAGCGAACGCCTAAGCAAAGAACTCGCCAAAACATACGGGTTGAAACCTGCAATGTACGCAAAAATATCAGGCATGCTCTCAAGCGGAATAATAACATCACTAATGAACAAGAAAAGCGCGCCCAAGCTCACAGCACCAAGCGTAGCTGTCTCCTCACTCTTAAACACGTACCCCACAATCATTCCAAGCAAAATAAACACAGACGTACTTAGCAACAACAAAAGAAGCGCCTTAGGCACATTCGAAACCAAATCACCAGCGAAAAAAATGCTCACGATAGCAAGAATGATGATGATTTGAACGAATAAAAGACCAAACGATGTAAGGAAATTAGCAAGCACATAACTCCAATCCTTAACAGGAGTCATATACGTCCTCACACTTGCAGGACTATTCCTATCAAGCAAAATGAGCGTAGGAGTTATCAAAAGCGAAGTAAACATGACAACAAGAACTATCAAAACAGGGAACAAATAGTTAAGATACGTCTTCTCCTGAACAATCGGCTTTATCGAAGTCACAATCGGCTGAGCTATCGCCTGCGCATCAGTGATTTCTATCGCACGAATACGCCTATCAATATCGTTAAGCACCTGCTGAACACCCAAAACGCTAATCAAACTCTGATCCAGCAAATTACGAATGCTATCCAACACCCTCAAACCAAGCTGCCTTGAAGTATCCGCATCACCAAGCTTGCCTTTGGTTGCAACTATTTGATCGGCAAGACCACTCATACGCGCGTCAAACTCAGCGAACGCCACCTGCGTCAAATTCTTCGTGCTCGCAAAATCCGCCTTGAGCGACTTTGCCTGGTCGACAGTCTTTTGGAACTCCACCAGCAAAGCATTCTTCGTATCTGAACTCGCTCCAGAATTCTTCACCAAAGCGTCAGCAGCATCAA